>ERZ1023650.4-NODE-4-length-103573-cov-22.574576_pt1 | contig 103573 bp, 81 predicted proteins | sample MGYA00380337_ERZ1023650 | MGnify/ENA primary metagenome ERZ1023650 (study PRJEB33179, sample SAMN07449042) | human gut metagenome | biome: Human-gut; feature: Human associated habitat; material: Faeces | host: Homo sapiens | place: India:Kasaragod | collected...
AAGCATTTAAAAGAGACTATTGGGATAAAACGAAAGATGCTCCTTTTTTTTACATGTTAAATGGTGGAAAAATTGGCGGGTACTCAGGTCATACATTTAAAAGAGACTATTGGGATAAAACGAAAGATGCTCCTTTTTTTTACATTATAAATGGTAGAGAAATTGGCGGGTACTCAGGTCAGAGAGTAGGGCGGGATGACTATTTTGTAAAGCGCATATTAGAGTACCTATTAGATAAATTCAATTCAGATAAATTCAATAAAGAACAACTCGCAGTTGAACAGGCGGATACAAAACATAAAGTGTTAATTGTTAAAGCCAGTGCCGGAACCGGAAAAACAACGGTTATGATCAACCGCATTATTTACCTTCTTTTTGAGTACAATTTAGAATTAAAAGATATCTGCATGCTCACATTTACTAACGAAGCTGCCAAACAGATGAGGGAAAGGCTTCAGTCAGCTATTTTAAAGAGATATGGAGAAAGTCCCAGCCTGATAGATATGCTGGAAGCGCTTCCTTCTATGAACATCAGTACCATTGATTCCTTCTTTAATGATCTGCTCAAGCAAAATGGATTTCAGCTTGGCTACAGTCAGGGATCGAAAATTCGTGGGTATGCAATGGAAAGGAAAGAGATTGTACTTGAGTCTATCAATGAAATTGTTAAGGAAGAGTATGCCGAACAGAATTTACCAATCGAGTTGTTATATCTGGAAAAATTAGTTTTGAATTTATGGAATGAAATGGATGCCAAGGGGTTCTTTTATCCCGTAGAACATCTTAGGTTTACAGACGATACAGAAGAGTACGATTCTAAAGTACGAATGATCAATCATTTTCTCCCTAAAGTACTGAAGCGGGCACAGGAAAAATATAAAGAACTGACAGTACGAAATAATGCCCTTGGCTTGTCAGATATTAAGGGCGAGCTGATAAAGATGAAGGATAAATTGTCTGAAAAAGCACCTTGGAAATTTATATTTGTTGATGAATTTCAAGACACCGACGATAGCCAAATTCAAACTTTGGTTGAGATTGCCAAAAGCAGTAAATGCCGCCAGTTATTCGTAGTAGGGGATGAGAAGCAGAGTATTTATCGCTTTAGAGGAGCGACTGATGCTGCATTTACCGAGTTGGAAAGACTGGTGGATGACCCGTTGGAGTTTAAACTCAATAGAAACTATCGGACTGCAGTGCCTGTACAGGAAAAGCTGAATCAGATTTTTTCGAGGCCGGCAGAGCGGGGATTGCTGGGCTCAGACAAGGATATAAATACGGTTTCCATGAAAAAGGGAAATGGTTTGGTAGAAGTGATTCCTTGTGCGTGCAATGCAGATAATTATGACAATGTACGGCCTTTGTTATTGGATAAATTGCGCAGAGTAGTGAAAGCAGATAAAAATCAGAGCATCTGTATATTAACCAGAACCAACCGGCAGGTACAACAAGTGATGGATTGGTGCAGAGAAGAGCATATTATCTGTTATGCCAAAACTACTGGAACATTTTATACATCAAGGCCTGTTATGGATTTATATTTTGTGTTGGGAGCTCTGTTGTATCCAGAAAATCAGGTGTGGTCTTTCGACGCGGAAAAGACGGCCTATGCGGACAGCGGATGCGAACAGTATAAAGAGCGGATTGGGTATGAGCCTGTATTTAATCTGTTAAAAGCCATGGCAGACAAAGCCAAGCCCTGGGAAAAGATTAAACATCACTATTGGCGCGAGCATTACAAATTAAATTTGGAAAAGCTATTCAAGATTTTATACGAACGATTTGCAGGAGATTATGCTTCGCTTTCCGTTATTTTTAGTTTTTTACAAAATAAAATATTGTCAAAAGCATCAGATGAGGATGAATTATATCCTGAAACACCGCAAAATTCAATCGAAGTAATGACAGTGCACAAAGCCAAAGGCTTGGAGTGGGATGTTGTACTTCTGCCATTTACCAAAGATCCGCCTTTTAAGAAGCCCGCTGAAATTTACAAAGATATTTATAGATATACTTTCAAAAAAGACGGCGAGGACTTGATTGTCGGATGGATGTATAAAGAAAAAGATACACAAGATACTTCAGGGACTGTTTGGCAAAACAGTAATTATAAGAATGGATACAGTGCAGAACGGTTGGAGCAGGTCAAAGAGCACACAAGGCTGTTATACGTAGCCTTAACGAGATGCAGAAAGAAATTGTACTGCTTTACATCTCTGATAGATGATGATGATCCATCTTGCCGGACATGGTCCCATTGGATAGATATAAGGTGAAATTATGTATTACAGAGCAATACAATATAAATATAGAAGTCTAAGGCAGCTGAAAGAAGATATTATCTCTGGCTATGAGCCAATCAAAGGTCCTATCGTAACTGCCTATACTGCAACAGCCAAAGTGCTGGATGGGAAAATTCCAGCCCATATTCTTTCTTTTAATTCCCTGCTTTCGCCACTGCTTGGAAAATGGATGGATTCTTCTTTTTATTTCCAACAGCTGATTCAAGTCTATCAATCGATACGAAGTTTCTCTAAGGATTCATCGCCGGAAGCAAGAAAAGCATTATATGACCATGCCAACGATTTGCTTTGTGTGTGCCGAGATTTTATTGAGATCGGGGTATTGCCCGAGCATCTGCCTCAGAGTAATGAGGAATTTCAGAGTAATGAGGAATTAGAGCTTTTTAAAAAGATATATGTAAATTTTCGCGAACACTATAACCTTTTTCCAAATTTAGATTCCATGCTGAGGTACTGGGAAAAGCATCCTGAGCGGTTTAAAGAAAAGCTTCTCGAAGTGCATCCGGGCTTTTTTGAGGCGAAGTCTGTCTATTTTCAGGGATTTTATTATATAAAACCGATTCAGGATCGCATAATACAGCTATTCCAGTATGCAGGCATGCAGGTCTGCTTTTTTGTTCATGAGCCAGAGACGGAAGCATCTTCGCAATATTATTACGATAAAATATGGAAAGAAAATAGTTTTTATCAATATTATGCTCTCTGTGACCAATTAGGATATAGCGATCCCCTTGGGGATAAGATTTTTCCTGGCAATTTTAAACTGCAATTAAAGGAAAAACAGTTTACGGATATTTTCTCCTTTGTAGATTATATTAATAGTCAAAAGCAAAAAACAGCGGTGTTCTGCCCGGTATGCAAAAAAACGGAAACTATGGTGGATACGTTTTTTAATGGGAAGCCGTTAAAGAAAAAGCTGTTATCCTATCCACTGGGTCAGTATATTTATACCCTCTATCATATAGGAAGGAACAATGACGACTACATCGAACTGTCGGATATGAGAGAATGTATTGCATCCGGTTGGGGAGACGAATGGAATCCCCGGTGCCTGGATGCGTTTGATCATCTTCAGTATTTTTTTAAAGACTGCCGAACATTAAACGAATGGGCCAATAGAGTGAAGGAGCTATCTTGTAGAACAGACGACTTATGGCCTTATTCGGAAGACTATGTACAATATGTATATTTTAGATCCCACCCCAAGGAAGCAATGGAATTATTTCTTTGTATAGCTTCCATTTTGTTAGATTTTAAAAACTTATTTGAAGCTAAAGATTTATCCACGTCGCTTGAAGAGCTAAAAACTATTATCGAGAACAGGATAGAGAAGAAAAAGCCGAAAGGACTCGATGCCAGTATTGCGAAAGAGCTTCTGAATCGAATCAAGCAGGTACCGACAGACTTAAAAACAAATGACCACCTAGCCATAAATAAAGCAGTTGCATTTATTTTAGGCGGCGATAGCCGTGAATATGATGACCCTGATGGCAATTATATCCATGAAGCAGAAAGTGCAAACCCGAATGTTTCTTTTTACACGGTTCCTGAGGTGGAAATTGCCCAGCTGCTTGACAAAGGCACAAAATGCATCATGGCTTTTTGCGATTCCGACCATATGCCCGGAAGCGGCACCTCATATCCATGGCCCATTAATCATGATGTGATAGATCATATCGTACGCCTTGCAAAAAATGAAATGGTATGCCGGTTAGCCGAGGATTATATGTACTATAAGGAGTGCACAGTTTCCGCCAACCGATATAACTTCTTCTTGGCATATCAGGCTTCTCTTAGGGAAGAAAGCATGGAATTTACCTGGATAGAATCAGATGGCGCAAAGGAATTAGCACCTTCTCCTTATTTACAGCTGGCTGAGGAAGGCAAGAAAATGCAGAGTCCGAAAGAGGGAGTACCGGATGCAAATTCAGATTTGTACTATGATTATGATTACAATGTGCCGCGCATGCAGGGAGAAATTCCACAGAGTCTGAATTATCTCCTCTACAGTTGCCCCACAAGATATTTGTATGGATGGAAATTTGGGCAGCATTGGGATTATACTGACGGGTTCTTAATAAGTCACTACATTTCTTCACTGTTCAAATCGGTTTATATCGATGACAATGGAACTGGCCATAAATACTCAGACAGCAAAAAGAAAAATAAGATTTTTACATTTTTCAATATGCTGACTCAGGTGGAGAAAAACAACTGTTTTCGGTTTTATCCAAAGACTGCATATCCTTTCCATCCGACAAAGAATTTATCTGTCCTTCATCGGGATAAACCGACAAAGGACAAATGCTTATACTGTCCTTACAAAAAGGTGTGTCTGGAATACATGAACCGAATCAGAGCGAAAAAGGATTGACTGAATCAGGGAGCAACGGCTGTCAAGCCTGAAGAGATCTAAGAGCATGGAGCAATTAATCTTTTCACAAAGCGAGGATTCCGGTAAACAATGAAAAAAGCCCTGCAAGACTATCGCTAGTCCTGCAGGGCCCTTTTCATTTTCTGGCATACGCTATCGCAGCCACCAGCTGCTGCGCCGTCAGGCGCCCCCCGATCTTCGATCCCGATCCTCGATCCTCGATCCCGCGCCGTCAGGCGCTCCCCAGCTACCAGCCACCAGCCACTGGCCTTTATGCCCTCACATCTTCCGATACCACCTCGTTTCATACCCATCGGCCCTCAGCAGCAGCCCCGGCATCCAGTCCGGTGTTTTTTCCATGATTCCTGTGATTTCTTCCAACGCCGTTCCCTCTCTGCATTCCACGATGACTTCGTCGTGCACGTGGCCGCAGATGAAGTATTCTCTGAGGTTTCCCATGGCGTAGGCAAGGATATCCCTGGAAATGGCCTGGATGATGTTTTCTACGAATTTGGGACCGTAGGATTCGATGCGGTTCCATTTTCTTTTGGTGTCAAGGCCCATGTAGGTGATGGCTGTTTTTCCGTAGGCGCTTCCTTTCAGGGCGGCGCCGGGATAGGCAAGGCGGCGGCCTGAGGGGAGGGCGATGAAGAGGGTGCCTTTTTTCATATAGAAGGTAAGGCTCCCCACTCTGGTGATCCGGAGCTGCTCTATGGCTTCTCTCACGGCTCTGTCCACCTGCCACCAGTAGGAGGCGATGTGGGAATTGGTCTGGCGCCATTTGGTCACAAGTTTTGGCAGTTCTTCCCTGGTAAGCCCCATGTTCAGGGCGCCCATGGCCATCAGGGCCCCTTCTCCCCCGCCGTAGCCTAAGGCCAGTTCCGCGATTTTCCCTTTCTGCCTTAGGTCGCTGTTGATGCCTCCTTTGACTACAGGCTTACTGAACATTTTGGATGCCGACTGGGCGTAGATATCCAAGTTTCCGGCAAATACGTCCATACGCCATTTTTCTCGGGCCATGTAGGAAAGTACCCTGGCTTCGATGGATGAGAAATCGGAAACGATGAAGGTATAGCCCTTTCTTGCCACAAAGGCGGTGCGGATGAGCTGGGACAGGGTATCGGGGACGGAGCCGTAGAGGAAATCCATTTTCTCATAGTCCCCTTCTATCACAAGGGAGCGGGCCAGCAGGAGATCTTCCAGATGGTTCTGGGGAAGGTTCTGGAGCTGGATGTATCTCCCCGCCCAGCGTCCGCTTCTGGCGGCGCCGTAGAAGCGGAACATGCCCCTGGCCCTTCCGTCACTGCATACGGCACCGGTCATGGCGCCGTACTTGGCAAGGGAAGATTTCTGCACCTGTCCATAGAGGGTAAGGGCCTCCCTCACGGCGCCGGTAGAAGAGGAGAGCAGTCTTGCCACTTCTTTTTTGGTGAGGGATTCCGCATGGGTGCCGTTGGCTGAAAGCCAGTCCTTCATCTGGCAGGGAGATTTAGGATTCAGAAGGCCCGTGAGGTGTTTCAGACGCCCCAGAAGTTCCATCTGCGCCCTGTCTCCCATGGCCATGGCGGCATGGACAAAGGGAATGTCCACGGGGATGCCCCGGTCATTGATCCGCTGGTCTTCATGGTACTCTTCCCAAAGCGATGCAGGTGTCCGGAAAGAGGCAAAGGCTTTGCGCACTTTTATTTCCACTTCCACATCCCGGCGGTTGTATTTCTTGAAAAGCTCCCACTCTTCAGGATAGTCTTCCGGCTTCCTTCTCCCTTCTGGCCCGGGCAGGGAGAAGAGCCCTATGAGGCGGCTCCCCTCATCCATCTTCTTCTCTGAAAGCCCCAGCGCCTCGCCCAGATCCTTCAGGGAGAGCGGAAATCCCAGAGATGAGGCAAGGACCTGTGAACACTTCCAGCCCAGAGGATCCAGATACTTTCCCACCGTGTCACTTTCCTTTCCATAGGAAAGGAAATGGGACGGACAGTGTTCCCGAAGATACCTGGACAGGCAGACTCTTTCAAAGGCGGCGTTAAAGGCCCACTTCGTCACCAGGGGATCTGTGAGGGCTAAAAGAATCTCCTCGGGGATGCGCTCCCCCTTTGCCAGATCCACCACCTTCACTTCCCCATCATCCACGGCGTAACCAAAGAGGAGAATGGAGAAATCCGGGTGCTCCGCATACTTGTACACCCCTCTGCGGGCCAGATCTATGGGACTATAGGTTTCGATGTCGATTGTGATTTGAGTCATTTGTGCTCCTTGCACTGTCTTGTCAGATATCAGCCAAAAATCTCATCTCCAAAATCCTCTTCCGGCGTACTCCAATTCCCCAGCACCGGTCCGTCTGCCAGTTTCTGCAGATTGTTCAGCCCGCAGGCGATGCCCATTTTCCCATCGTAGTTGAACGCATAGAAGTGAATGGAGGCCCTGCCGTAGCAGCCGGAATAAAAGCCGGATTTTTCGGTTATCCTGTTCAGGCTTCCATCTACAATGCCCGGCGGCATGTCGCTTCTGGCATTGATGTAGTAGGCATGGTGGTAAACGGAATCTTCCCTTTTATCCATATCGCCGTCACGAAGCGGGAGGGTAAGGCTGGACAGGGCCGCTGTCTTTCCATTGACTGTCAGCTTTTCCTGTCCCTGCCGGTAGGCTTCGGCTATGGCTTTCTCCACTTTGGAAAGGGTCTCTCCGTCTTCTTTGGGAATGATGAGGCAGATGGAGTATTTTGCCCTGTCTCCCTTGAATTTTCTGGGTTCCCATACGTTGGCATAGGAAAATCTTGTTTTCGGTCCTGTCACCACTTTCGTCAAGTCTTTCATGTGTGCTCCTTTTCGTCATAATGCTTCTATCTTTTCTGCCAGCTCTTCATAGTGACCGGGCGATACATCCGTCAGCTTTTGTGCTCCGTATGCGGCCAGAAGGGATCTCACTTCATCCCTTTTCCCCAGATTCCATTTCTCCGCCATAAGCCGGCGCACATCCGCCATGGTGACTGGCGGCTTTTCTTCCTCTTTTTGGGCCATCATTCCGCGGATTTCCTTTTCCAGCTCGTCAAGCTGTACACGGATGACTGCAAGCTGGTCTATGAGATTATCCATTTTGTCTCCTTTCTCCTTTATTTCCCTGCTGCCAATGCCACTGCCAGAAGTCCTGCCAGTCCTATAGCTGCATTTCTCTCTCTTCTAAGTCTCTTCTGTTTTTTCTGCTCCTCTCTGGCGTACTCTTCGAAGGATTTCCTTACCGTCTCTAAGGCTTTCTTCCTCTCTTCCGATTGATTCTCCAAGGTCCTGAGCTGTTTCCTGAGCCTCTCTGACTGTTCTTTCTGTTTCCCCTTCTCTTCCAAGGCTCTGTCCAAGTCCGATTCCAGCCTGGAAAGCTCTGTTTCCGTGATCCGGTACGTTTTCTCCGAGGAAAATGGTGAGGCCGCATCCACCGGCAAAGCCCAGAAGAAAAGTAAGAAGAAGAGGCAGAAGGCGGCGGCACAGTGTTTCATCATTCATCACCATCCGTCTTCTCCAGGATCCTATTTCCGTCAAAGATATGCCCTGCCACTTCCAGATGGTCCGTAAACTGCCAGATTCCCGCTTCCTTTACGGTGCATTCCTTCCACCACTGGGCGGCCCAGAGTGTATGGCCGGCAAATTCCGCCGCTTTGATATGGCTTTGAAGCCAGCTGGCACTGGAGTAGATGCCGGACCGATACCCTTTAACAGCCACAGCCTCGCAGAAGCGACGGCACATCCGATGAATCACACAGGAAGAGGGAAATGTTCTTCCCCGGTATGAATCTTCTTCCACGTCCCAGAAGACACCGATTGGAAGAAGGTTAGGAGTGAGTCCACAGTCTTTGAGGATGGAAAGCAGGAAATCTTTCTCTACATCCAGCTCCCCTTCCGTTCTGGCATAGCCGAAATGGTAAATCCCCAGTTTCAGTCCCGCATCATGGGCTCCATTCACGTTCTCATAAAATCGGCTGTCAAGATATGCGCTTCCATAGCCTGCCCGGATGATGGCAAACCTTATGCCCTCTTCCGAAACTTTCTTCCAGTCGATTTCTCCATTGTGCTCTGATACATCGATTCCAAGCATTTCAGATTTTTCCTTTCAGTTTTTCAGCCAGCCGTGTCATAGATCCGACTCCCGCTTCTGACAAATTTTCAATAATGGACAGGATTTCCGTTACGCTCATGTAACCTACGATGAAACTGGTCATCCAGGCCGGTGTGCCAAGGACACCGAAAATCATATCGCAGGATGAGGCGGCCAGTGTGCAGAGAAGGTAGAGAAGAAGTTTATCCATCCCCTTTCTCATGTCGAAACTCCGTATCAGCCCTTTCCTCCTGGCCGAGGGTATGCCCCAGAGAGCTACCGCCAGCGTTGCTTTTCCGTTCCTTTCCGCCAGGCTTTTGAAGCTGATGGCTGTCCATCTTGTGAGGCAGTCGATGACCACCAGCAGGGCAAAACAGAGGAAGAGGACTGTTCTTGCATCCATGAGGAAAATCAGCAGCACCGTGCTTACGGTTTTCAAAGGGTATAAATCAATCAGTTTTTCAATGTGATCCATATCGGCTCCTTTCGTACTATCTTTATCAGCGTGAAGAGAAGAACCTTATGGAGGATGAAAGCACAAGGGCATGACTCTTAACAGCACCGGCCCATGGAACAAGCTCCTCGCGCGCGTATTTATATATCGTACATATGCCATTTACACCCCTCTTTTCTCTTGTATATCTCTATAGGTAATATCTTGTTCCATTGGCCTGTTTTACACGATGGTGACTGGGAAATCCGGTGGAACAAGCGGTGGAACAAGATGGGACAAGCTGGAACAACTTCATAAAATCACATAGGTGAAAATCTGTTCCCGTGGAACAAGCTGGAACGAGTTGGAACAAGCTGGAACAAGAATATATGTCGTCTTGTTCCACCTCACTCAGTAGACAATCAGTTTTCTATTCTTTCTCATAAAACCTCTGCCGTCCATAGGGTGTGCACTTCTTGCTGGCTGCTTTCTTCCATCCCTCCATTTTGCTCATGATGGAAGAAATGTCGTAGCTGTCCTGTTTCTTCATACGGGCAGGATCGAGCCCGAAGCATTCCGCGTAGATTTCCATATGGGTGACGGTATCCCTCATGACGGCGCCCGGTTCTTCCGGCAGGCCTTCTGCGCCGGAAAGGTAAAGCCTCCTTTCTGTTAAATCCATGGTGTCCCATTTCCTGGGCAGTTTGGTTTCCAGATATTTTTTGACCAGTCCTTCCCTGTCGTCTGTTTCCATGGCGGCCTGCTGCTGTTTTCTGGCAGCGGAAAGGAGTTCATTTTCAAGGTACAGCGGTTCCCCGGCTTTCCATATGGCCATGGCCTCGGCCCAGATCTGGCAGATTTCATTCATCGTCAAATGCCAGGGCTTCTTCATGGTCGTTCCGCTGACCGCCACGGGCCAGAAGCGCCGGTTTCCTGTGACGTCACGCAAAAAGCCGTTTTCAGCGTTGGTGGTGCCCACGATGACGCACTGCCTTGGATGGCTTTCCACGGTAATGCCGTAGCTGGCCCGGTACTTGTCGTCCCTTCTGGAAATAAAGGATTTCACCGTTTCAATATCCGCTTTTTTCATGCCCGCCAGTTCCCCCAGTTCCAGGATGAAATAGCCCTGCAGTTTTTCTGCCGCGGCCTTGTCCCGCATATCCGTCAGAGTGAGGCTGTCGGAAAACCATTGTCCCCCGAGGCGGGAAAAGAGGGTGGATTTACCGATCCCCTGGCTTCCGTTGATGATCAGGACGGAGTCAAATTTCACCCCCGGCTCATACACCCTTGCCACGGCGGCGGCCAGAGTTTTCTTTGTAACCGCCCTTGTGTATTCGCTGTCTTCTGCGCCCAGATAGTCCACCAGCAGCGTTTCCACCCGCTTGACTCCATCCCAGGGCGGCAGGGATGCGAAAAATTCCCTGATGGGATGAAACTGGCGCTCGCTGGCCACAGTAATGAGGGCGTCTTTGGATTTCATAGGCGCATAAATGCCGTAATGGCTGGAAATATAGGAATTGAGCTGGGCCATGTCATTGTCCGACCAGCCCGGTTTGATCCGGGGCCATGGAAGGGAGCCTCTCACGTCTACGGAGTCCGTCAGAAGGTTGTAGGAAATGGGCCACAGCTTCTCATCCATGCGAAGAATGGTCAGAAAATTGGTAAGGCAGTTGTCCACGGTGCCGTCAGACCGGAATTTCAGCCTTGCCGTAAGGCTCTTCACTGTCCCTGCTTTCGCTGCTATGGGCACAGGCACCTTGAAATCCTCTTCCGCTTCCCGGGCCTTCTCTTTCAAAATCTCTTCCCGAACCCTCTCATCCTTTTTAGCGAAATCGATCATGGCCCTGTACGACGGCAGACGATCCACCTGAGTGCCGGCATCGGTATCGGCATCGAGATGCCCGAAACGGGTAAGCCGCACGGCGTCAAAAGCATTCAGAAGCCTTCCCGAAAGGGGATCCGTGGCGTGGAAGGAATACATGAATTTCCCGTCATACACCACCAGCCCCGCCGACGAATCGGCGGGCTTATAGTCATAACGTCCCGGAATGACCGATGGCTCATAGAGGTCTGAAAGGAAGGTACGGATTACATCGTCCATGGGCCAGGCACGGCAAAAAGCGCCCACCAGTCCCCTCTTCCCATATGGGTCCTCTGCCTTCGCCACCGTCGCCACTACTGCCTTTCCATCCGCCGATGGCCATGAAGAAAGGTCCGTCCAATCTTTGTACTCTGAAAGCACAGTATCCGGATCCAGCAGCTCCCTTTCCTGCCCTTCTGCCACATACTCCCCGTCCTTTGAAACGGATCCCCAGTACATCAAACGCTCCGGCTCAAAGGTGGTTGGGTCAAAAAGCTCCATGCCCAGCTTCTCGGCTGTCTTCCGCGAAATGGCCCCGTATTCCGCAGCGCTCACATCACGAGAAAGAGGAATCACCAGACGAAGCCTGGGACTTTCAGGCCTGCTCTTGTGGGTGGAATAGAGAAAACAGGTACAGGAAAGTTTTCCTAATACATCCTCCACAACACCGGGATATCCGTAACCCATATCAAGAGTCAGAAGAGACCTCAAAAGCACATGGGTCTTCTTCCGAAGCCCGTCCTTCAGCGCCCCTCCCACAAATCCGCCTACATCCTTCACATCCGCCTGCCGGGCCCTCGGCATCTGCCGGTACTCCGCCGCCGTCTCCCCCGTCCTCACAGGGCGGCTCATCCGCTCCACCAGCTCATGCCAGGTCATAGACCGGTTTTCCCAAATTCTCACTTTACGGTTCGAAGCTAAGGCAATTTGATAGGATCTTTCCATGGTGATAACCTTTCTGTTGTAATACAGGAATCATTGAGAAATAAATAGAATATGAAAGGTAACATGCAGCAGGCAGAAACTGGAATCCAGCGGCATAGGACAGCAGCCGGATCCAATCACTCCCCAGTCATTGTGTCAGATGATATGACTACCTATCCCCCTTCCTTAACTCCCGCAGGAAAATCCTGCAAGTAACTGCAAGAAGAAGGAGAAGCAGAATCTGTCTTCGCCATTTACCAACAAATCTGCTGAAGCAACCGAAGCATTTTGTACTGAATGTGTACATAGACCATCTCCTTTTCTGTTTTGTTGGAAAACATAACGGAAGCTTGAGGCGGCAGATCATTCCACAAAACCTGAACTTCAAACCGCTCCGGCATTCCAAATACAATACAATGGAAGCAAAAATAACACGAAAAAAGGCTGGGCAACAATAGCCCAGCCTTTTAAACACTAGATAGCCAGGCATGCAAAAGAACGTTTCTGGTTGCAGCCAGCAAACATTATGCATGCGCAAATGTTAAATGTTAGTAAGACAGATATATTAGTTTCCACACCCCGCTTATGGCAGCTGATGCCGGAAATGGCGAAAACCGACAGTCTTCAGTGCATAGGGTATGAAACATTGTATTTATTTTAGCATATACATAAATGTTATGCAATAATAAAATTGAGTTTATCAAATAGATTTTTCGTATAAATAAATACCATTTCCTCATTGAAAGTCGACTATTAATTTATACTTTAAGCTGTTTTGTGATATGAATTATATTTGAAATAAATCTCTATCCATTTACCTACTAACTCACAGATTGATACAAATACGGATATCATAAAATGGAATAAGAAAAATTACCTTGTTGAAAAAACTAAACTCTCCTGAAATCTCTATCGAACGTCAGCAAATCTGGAAAGGTTTTATCTAAATGGCACCATTTAAAATTTAGGTTCCCTCCAAGCTCTTTGCTCCTATAAAATCCAAAAGCCGTCCCCTGATGGGACGGCTTTTGGGATCACCTCCTTAACCGTTATCACTCATATCATTAGTCAGTACACAGCGGATTCCAGCCAGCGGGTAATTGGTCATACCCACAATCGCCTTACCTGCATCCATCAGCTCCTGGTCAGTGGCATCCAGTTTGATATTGGAATAGCTCAGGCTTTTGATTTTTGCTGCTCCTGCAGATGTAGTGCCATCTGCTACACGAATCTGGAGTTTCAGGTCCGTAAGTTCCTTTGCAACAGCCATAGGTTACCTCCTTTCTTTATTCTTATACTCATGGGATATGATTTCTGTAGAGTCATTGTCTGTGATAAGGTTCAAAGGGTTCACAGGGTTCAGAAGGTTCAAAGGGTTGTGGTATCGCCCTCTCGGGCGATGAGTTTATATGCCGCCTTTGGCGGCATGGGCTCGCTTCGCTCGCCTCCCCCTTCCACCACTTCGTGGTCCCCCCACCCCCGCATGCGGGGGTGGGCAGGTTCAGGAGGGAGAAAACCAGTTCCCAGCCCCGACCCCGATCCTCGATCTTCGATCCCTGCGCTATTGTCTCAAATCTCCCTCTTCACCATTGACTCACTCTAATTCCTCTTCCGTAGTGTTCACGATAACTGCTTTCTTAAAGCCGGTCAGCGCCGCGCCGGAGCGGGTCACCATGATGGGCTGGATCTTTGCCACAGCCGCTTTCACTTCATCCAGAGTCAGCCCGTCCTTCGGATTGGCAATGGTGAGAGTGGAAGTTGCATTGGATCCTGCCGCAAACACAAGCTGCAGTGTCTTCATTCACATTCCTCCTTCCAGGGCACTTCGGATTTTTCATCCCGGGCCCTGGGATGTTCCGTTCATTTCACCCTCTACTATATAAATAACGGCAGGTTCCATTTTTTGAAAATCAGGCAAAAAAACTTTCTCGAAATTCCTGATTTCCTGCACATATAGACTGGATCCTTCCCATGTGGTAGTAGATATTACGCAAAGATTCCCTGTTTTCAGAAGCCATATCCTTATAGCTTTTTCCGGAAAGGCGCTGCCTCACCATATGTCTCTGTTTATTTGAAAGGCTGCATTTCTCCAGCACTGACTCCGTTTCTCTTTCCGTCAGCTCCTGCGCCCTTTCCAGCCGGCTTGACCGGCAGGGCAGTTCTGTAAACTCACTGGTATACTTTTCATCCAACTTTCTGGAACGGTAAAAATTCAGCAGTTTCCATCTCAAATATTTCAGCGCATAGTAACGGAAATGGATTTTCCTTTCTTTCCGGTACGCCAAAAGGCATTCCAAAAAGCAAACCCATAAATCCTGCTCCGCGTCTTCCGCATCCCAGCCCTGCTGGTAGGAGCGGGACAGGTTATGGATATACTTTCTGAAATGCCTGCATAAAACTTCTTTCGCTTCCGGATTTCCTTTTCCGGCCTGCACTGCCAAATCATCAAAACAGCTATTCATGTCAATTTTCTGCATAAGGAACACCCTTTTCCCCGATAAGTATCGGAAAAACACCGGTGGTCCGCTTTTTTCATCTAATCAGCAGTGTCTCTATTCATCTCAAGCGTACCGGTATTCAGTTGTATTTAAATTTATTGTATATGATAATACAAGAAATTGGCAAGAGCCAAGCAGCTTGGCTCCCACCACCACAAAGAAACCCGGTGCCTTCCCATCCCCTATGCCCAATGAGTTCGGTGTCTGCATGGTCTACGGCCGCTGCTGTACCGAAGTACGACGGCGCGCGCCATACATGAGTCTCCCGTCATTTCTGCCGAGATAGATGATGAAGTCCTGGATTTCTCTGCTGTTTATCAGTTTTCACTGAGTTTTTACCATTTTCCGGAAATGGTGAGGGAGAAAAGCGGTACCATTTTCTTCTTTCCATCACTCCATAGAATCATTTCTTATGGCCAACTGGGAAACATATGGAGTGATTTCCTGCAAAACCGCGGGCCTTTCATGCCCCTCTACTATATAAATAACGGCAGGTCCCGTTTTTTGAAAAGAGTAGAAAATATTTTACTAAGAATCTTAAGGATTAAATCCAAAGCCAATACAAGATAGGGGTTGGGAAGCAAACAGCTGGCGTCCCTACCGGTTCAGGAAGGATTTCCCCAGCCCTTTATATCCCACGAATTCACGGAGGAGGGATTCTCCCGGCACAATGGAGCTGTCCAGTTCTCTGAAGGGCATAAGGAAGGAGAGCATTCTTTTGGCTTCGGAATAGGCAGGACTGTCCCTTCCTATACTTTCCAGAAGAGGCCGGGCCAGTTTCTTGAGTACCGGGATTTCATAAAGGAGGGCCGTATTGAATACCACATTGGCCCTGTCCTGGTACTGAAAGATATTGCGTTCTTCCCCCTGTCTTACATTGTCCCACACCATAAGGGTATGCTCCGGACCGTTGCCGCGGAACTGGAAGTCCCGGACAAGGCGGCGAAGAAGGCGGCTGTCGGAGGTGGAGATGCGGTTGTGATCGTTGATGGTGAGCTGGGTTAATGCGGAAAGATAGACTCGTATGCACTGATAGCCTGGCACGAAGTAGGTCAGTCTGGGGTTCAGGGCGTGGAGACCTTCAACCAGAATAGGCTGTCCTTTTCCCAAACGGATAGCCTTTTTATCCCATTCTTTTTTGCCGGTAATGAAATTGAAATGGGGCAGATGCACTTCCCTTCCTTCCAGAAGAGCAGAGACCGTATCTTCAAAAAGGGTTAAGTCCAACGCTTCCAGATTTTCCCAGTTTTCATTTCCCATTTCATCGCGATTTCGGAAATAATCATCCAGCGAAAGCATCACAGGTTTCACACCGTTGACCCAGAGATGGACGATAAGCCTTTTCATGAAAGTCGTTTTGCCGGAAGAAGAAGGGCCTGCCATACAGACGAGACGGATAGATGGTTTCTGACGGCAGATGGTATCTGCCAGCTCAGCCATTTTCTTTTCCTGCAGCGCTTCCGCTGTGGCCACCAGGTCGTAAATCCGTCCGGTGTCAATGGCCCGATTCAGTTCTTCTAGATTATGACAGCCTATGAGCTCACTCCAGTTCTGAGACTCCAGAAAGACCCGGGCATAGAGGGGATCATCTTTTCCGGGAGTCAGCTCTGTTTCTCCAGGTCCCGGCAGCTGCAGGAGGAAACCGGGTGCATAGGAATGAAGAGCAAAGGCATGAATAAATCCCATATCCGGCAGCATGGGGCCGAAATAGTAATCAATCAGACTGCCGCACTGATCCACATTCAGTTCAGAAAAATCAAGCTGGGACAAGAGTTCTGCATCTTCATTTCTTCCTTTCATACGCAGGAAAGCAATGGCCCTGTTTCTTCCTACCACCAGTTTTGTAATTTTTCTTCTTTCTGATACAATCTCCTTCATTTTATTCTCCAGGATGGAGAGTTCTTTCTGCAGCGGCGTATGACCGTCCTTGAATTCGCAGTAAATGGATTTTCCAAGGGAGTGTTTCACTTTCACATCAGCTTTTTCCCCATAGATTTCCTTCACGCCGCATACCAGAAGCATTATGGCAGTGCGGCGATAGGCCTGGTAGGCCTGTTTAGACGACAGAGGAATCCATCGAACAGTACAATCTTTTGAAAAAGGTGTCTGGAAATCGAGGATATCCCCGTTGCAGTCTGCAAGGACTGCGTCATTTCTTCCCCGCTCTCCCCTCACAATGTTCCAGAGGTTCTGGGGCGAAGCGCCGTCAAAGAAATCAAAGCTTCTTCCTTCACAGATAATATGCATAGAAGTCACTCCTTTAAAGCCAACCAAAAGCCATAACACTCTTTTTATTTTAACACAGCCATAAAAAAAGAGTCCCCGTGAGGACTCTTTTTCATTTGGATTATTTGACTACGATGTTCACAATGCGCTTGGGAACTACGATAATTTTCACAATCTTCTTTCCGTCGGTGAATTTTTTCACTTCCGGCAGTTCCTTTGCTTTTTCTCCGATTTCTTCACGGCTCATAGCTACAGGAACAGTGATGGCAGCACGGACTTTGCCATTTACCTGTACACCCAGTTCCACTTCATCCACCACCAGGGCCGATGCATCGCAGGAAGGCCAGGAAGCTTCATGAACACTCTTTTCCTTTTCGCCCAGTCCCTGCCACAGTTCTTCGGTAATGTGTGGAACAAAGGGAGCCAGAAGGATAAGAAGATTCCGCAGCAGTTCATGAGCCAGACTATCTTCGATGGCATCATGGCTTTCTACAAAGCGGTACATTTCATTCACCAGTTCCATAATGGAGGAAATCGCTGTATTAAAAGCAAATTTTCCATCCAGGTCTTCGGTCACTTTGGAAATAGTCTGGTGCAGTCTCCTGCGGAGTGCAAATTCATCTTCCGACAGCCTGCCCTTGTTTTCCTTTTTGAAATCCTGGTATTTACCGGTAATAGCCCATACTCTCTTCAGGAAGCGGTAGGAGCCTTCCACGCCCTGGTCAGACCATTCCAGATCCTTCTCCGGAGGAGCAGCAAAGAGGATGAAGAGACGGGCAGTGTCAGCGCCGTATTTCCCTACAATTTCTTCCGGGGAAACTACGTTTCCTACGGACTTACTCATCTTGCCGCCATCTTTCAGCACCATACCCTGGCAGAGCAGGTTGGTGAAAGGTTCCGGATAATCTACCATGCCTTCGTCCTGAAGTACTTTCATAAAGAAACGGGAGTACAGCAGGTGGAGAATGGCATGTTCAATACCGCCGATATACTGGTCCACCGGCATCCAGTAATTTGCCTTTTTCTTATCAAAAGGCTCTTTCTCGTTGTGGGGATCACAGTAGCGGAGGAAGTACCAGGAAGAATCAATAAATGTATCCATGGTATCCGTTTCGCGGGTAGCATCAGCACCGCACTGCGGGCATTTCACATGGAGGAAGGTTTTGCTTGTTTCCAGAGGAGAGGTAGCACCGGCCACAAAATTTACATCCGTAGGAAGTTTGACAGGCAGATCTTTTTCCGGTACCAGTACATTGCCGCAGTGAGGGCAGTGGATAATCGGAATGGGGCAGCCCCAGTAACGCTGACGAGAAATCAGCCAGTCACGGAGACGGTAATTAACCTTACCCTTGCCGATACCCATATCCTCAAATTTCTTTGTAATGGCTTCCCTGCCTTCTGCAGAAGTCAGACCATCGAATTCACCGGAGTTAACCAGGTATCCGTCGGCATCATAGGCTTTATCCATATCTTCCAGCTTCAGGTCATGAGCTTTGTTCTGTACCACCAGCTTCATGGGAAGATTGTATTTCTTTGCAAATTCAAAGTCGCGCTGATCATGGGTCGGAACAGCCATGACAGCACCCGTACCATATTCATAGAGAACATAGTTGGCAATCCAGATAGGCACTCTTTCGCCGGTCAGGGGATGGATGGCATAGCTTCCGGTAAACATACCCAGCTTCGGTGCATCTTCTGCCGTACGGACGATGTCGTTCTGGTTTCTCATTTCTGTAATGAAAGCTTCCAGTTTATCCTTTTCAGGGTTGCCGGCAATCAGCTTTTCCACCAGCGGATGTTCCGGAGCCAGCACCATGTAGGTCACACCGTAAACAGTATCTACACGGGTGGTATATACAGGAATGGAATCATCCATACCTTCCACTTTGAAGGAAAACTGGGTACCGGTGGAGCGGCCAATCCAGTTTCTCTGCATGGTCTTAACTCTTTCCGGCCAGCCCGGCATATGGTCCAGATCGGCCAGGAGACGGTCAGCATAGTCGGTGATTTTCAGGAACCATTGGGACAGGTCCTTCTTTACTACCGGATTTTTGCATCTCCAGCACCGGCCTTCTTCTACCTGTTCATTAGCCAGCACGGTATGGCAGGTGTTACACCAGTTTACCTTGGCTTCTTTCTTATATGCCAGACCTCTCTTGTAGAAAATTTCAAAGAGCTTCTGGGTGTGCTTGTAATAATCTTCCCGGCAGGTAAGAACCTTCCTGTCCCAATCGTAGGACAGGCCCAGTTCCTTCTGCTGACGGGTCATATTGTCAATGTTGGAATAAGTCCATTCTGCCGGCGGAGTGCCATGCTTAATCGCTGCATTTTCTGCAGGCATGCCGAAGGCATCAAATCCCATGGGATGGATAACGTTAAATCCCTGCATTTTCTTGAAGCGGGCCACCACATCACCGATGGAATAGTTTCTTACATGGCCCATATGAAGGTTACCGGAGGGATAAGGAAACATCTCCAGAACATAGTATTTCTTTTTAGAAGGATCCGAGTGAGTCTCGAATGCCTTTGTATCCTCCCAGATTTTCTGCCATTTTTTCTCAATCTGCTGAGGAACATACTTTTCACGCATAATTTCACCTTCCACAAAAACAATGATACATCATCATTTTTTATATAGTTGATACTTATTATATAGCTCATAGTGGGAAATAGTCAAATGTGACCGTGATACCGGTAAGCATGCAATGGATTCAGCCCCTCCTGGAGACGCAAGAGGCGTCAGCGGCGGCCGCTTTCATACTGCATCCTCCGGTGCCGCCGGCATACAGGATTTTAAATCTGCTCACTCCTTTTCGCTGCTGCATGACTCTCTTTCCCACCAAAGGACGGGATGGTGTATTACCATGGAAGTCCTGATTTCAGCCTCAATTCCAGGGAAGCACTGATTAATTCATAGAGTTTTCTTTTATAAGAATTTTTATGCACTGTTTCGTCATGGGCTTCCTTAAATAGCTCGCTATTCGCGTCAGCCCATTCCTCGCATTGCATAAAAATTCAAGAATAAAAGCAAACAATGATTTAATCAGCGCTTCCCTAACAGCACCGGAGGTGCTCCTGTTTTCTCATGTGGCACCTTGTTATATGATGACCCCTGACTGACCATTTCCCATTCCATAAAAAAATACCCCGGGAAAAATTCCCGGGATGATTTTTGTATCATGATTCAATTCATTAGACAATCTTTTCGCCGTGATAAAGTTCACCGTCAATATCCGGTTTAGCGCCATAGCCGATAGCCCATTCGCATTTATACTTGATGGCCTGGGCATGGATATTCTTTACACGGTCAATGGTGCGAATCACTTTAGCAGGAACACCGGCTACCAGAGAGTTTGGTGGAATGACAGTTCCTCCCAGTACGACAGCTCCGGCTGCTACAATAGATCCTCTTCCAATCACAGCGCCATCGAGTATAGTAGCATGCATACCGATGAGCACATGATCTTCTATGGTGCAGGCATGAACCACTGCACTGTGTCCAATGGTTACATAGTCGCCAATAATACAGGGATGATCATCGGCTACATGAAGGCAGCAGAGATCCTGTACGTTGGAGCATTCTCCTACGGAAATATAGTTCACATCACCTCTGGCTACCACACCTGGCCAGATGCTGGCATACTTACCGACTCTGATATCGCCGGAGAGGAATGTGTGGGGAGCTACAAAAGCATTAGGATCAATCTGCGGAATTTTTCCATTAAATTCTACAGTAGATAAAGTATACATATGAATGCCTCCTAAAATATTAAATGCATTTCGATACTTCTATATTGATATTATACAATAACCCGTTTTTTGGCGCTATGATATTTTTAGATTTTTCTCAATCCATATAACCTGAACACATAATTAGATAGATTTGCCGCCGGAAATCAAAAAACCGCAGGATAGATACCTGCGGTTTCATACATATAATACCTTATTTCTGACTCATTATTCCTTTGTTACCTTGGCCGTATTTTCTTTCAGGTTCGGGAAATCGAGGGTAGCAAACAGGTCAAAGAGAGTCTCATTACGACGGATCTGCTGTACGCTGCCGTTTTCATGAACCAGAATCTCCTGATGGCGAAGGCGGCCGTTATAGTTATAGCCCATGCTGTGACCATGAGCACCGGTGTCATGAATGACGATGAGGTCTCCCGTCTTAATTTCCGGAAGAGGCCGCTGAATAGCAAATTTATCACAGTTTTCGCAGAGAGAGCCTACCACATCATACACATGGTCCTTAGGCGCATCAGCCTTACCAAGTACGGTCACATGATGGTAGGCACCATACATACCTGGACGCATGAGATCCGCCATGCAGGCATCCACGCCGATGTAATCGCGATAAATATGTTTATAATGGATAGCTTTGGTCACCAGGAATCCATAGGGACCGGTAATGGCGCGGCCGCATTCGAAGCAGATACGAGTATGGTCAAAGCCTTTCATCTTTTCTTCAAAGAGCTTTCTTGCGCCCTCTCCAAGGCCTTCAATGTCCACGGGATTCTGTTCCGGGCGATAAGGAATGCCGATGCCGCCGCCGAAATCGATGAAGCTGACAGTCACGCCCTTTTCATTTCTGATTTCATTAGCCAGATCAAACATCATGGCAATGGTGCCAAGAAGCCCCGGCAGTTCCAGTTCTGCGGAAATCACCATGGTATGGATGCCAATGTAGGAAATGCCCTTTTTCTTAGCCCAGTCCACGCAGGTCATGAGCTGTTCTTTAGTCATGCCGTACTTTGCTTCTTCCGGCTTGCCGATGATGGCATTGCCCCTTGCCAGTTCAGGGCCCGGATTATAACGGAAGCAAATCTTTTCAGGAACAATATGAAGCCTATCCAGGTCATCCAGATTGGATACATCATCCAGATTGATAATGGCACCCAGTTCATTGGCTTTGATAAATTCTTCATCAGGCGTATCATTGGACGAAAATACGATTTCTTCTCCTCTGATGCCTACGGTTTCAGAAAGTACCAGCTCTGCCATGGAGCTGCAGTCAGAGCCTACGTTTAAAGTTTTAAGGCTTTTCATAATCCAGGGATTCGGTGTGGCTTTCACTGCAAAGTATTCATGGAAGTTGGGGTTCCAGGAAAAAGCTTTCTGCAGCCTCTTTACATTATCAAGAATACCCTTTTCATCATAAATATGAAAAGGTGTGCCATACTTGGCTGCTATATCACGGATTAATTCATCGGAAAACGGAATAGTTTTTTTATTCATGGATATAAGCCCCTCTTTCTTTATGGAAGCACTGATAGAATCAGACTCTGTGAAGTGTCGGCGCTCCCTTATCAGGTAAAATCATCTGAAGTTAGCTAATTATAACATACACTCATATTCTTGACCATATCTATATTCATATCTTTCTTTAAAAGTTAATTAAAACCTCTATTCAGAATTTTCAGCAGCAAGACCGGAGTCCCTCATGGGTATTAAGGAAGCACTGATTAATTCATAGAGTTTTCTTTTATAAGAATTTTTATGCACTGTTTCGTCATGGGCTTCCTTAAATAGCTCGCTATTCGCGTCAGCCCATTCCTCGCATTGCATAAAAATTCAAGAATAAAAGCAAACAATGATTTAATCAGCGCTTCCTTAAGCAGTCATCGGCTGGAGAAGTCTGTATTTCTAAATCAAAACCCTGCCGTGTCTCAATGACACTGCAGGGTTCTTTCACTTATTTCTCACTTATTTATTATCTGCATTGGATACAGCTTTCTTGCTGTATTCTTCTGTCCATTTCTTGAAGTTGCCATTATCTGTGTTTTCTTTAATCACTTCATTAATCACAGCCAGCACATCTTCATTTCCTTTCTGTACGGCAGCAGCAGAGTTCTTGACAGCTCCCGGGAACTTGATATCTGAGAACATGAGATCATCATTGAAGATAACGTACTGCTCACCTACAATGCCTTCTACCACCAGGCCGTCTACCTTGCCCTGCTTCAGTTCCAGTACCACCTCCGGCACATGAGCCAGACCTACGATTTTTGCATCTTTAATCTTTTCCTTGGCCAGGGCTTCCTGGGTGGTGGACTTCTGTACGCCGATAGTTTTTCCGTAGAGATCTTCTACGGTCTTATACTTATCAGCATCCGCTTTACGGATAATCACCTTCTGTTCCGTGGGCAGATAGTCAGCGGAGAAATCCATGGATTTCTTTCTTTCATCTGTGGGGTTGATTCCTGCAATGGCCACATCCACCTTGCCGCCGGTCAATGAAGAAAGGAGGGCCTGGAAGTTCATATCCTGTACTTCCAGCTTCACACCCAGCTTATCAGCCACCTTCTGGGCCAGTTCCATATCGATGCCGATGACTTTCTTTTCACCGGCAGATGTATCTACGAATTCATAGGGAGGATAGCCCGATGCAGTTCCCACGACCAGCTTACCGCTGGATTTAATTTTCTGCATGAGGGGACTTTCTTTCTGGGTCTGGGAAGAAGCGCTCTGACTCGCGCCAGAACCACCGCCGCAGCCTGCCAGTCCGAATACAGCAGCTGCTGCCATACCTAATGCCATCATTTTCAGTAAATTTTTCTTATTCATCATGTTCATACACCCTTTCGTCTTTAAGAATGGAGTTCTTTTCTTAACTTGCATAGAGTTTAGCATATTTATGCGTTAATGTCAATAATTATTCATAAACTTTTTGGGAATTTTCTTTTTAATCTTATTTCAAAATGTCCTGTAGTCGTAATATACTCGACAGTTACTATATATTTCCTGCTTCCTCATTGGAAAATGAGGCATTTAATAATATGCATAAAAAAACAGCAGACCATGAGTCTGCTGTTTTTTGAATTCTTATTTTCCTGCCTTTTCAATGGCAATCCTGCTGTATTCATCCACCCACTTGTCAAACTGCCCGGATTCTGTATCCTGTTTAATCACATCGTTAATTATTTTCAGCACGTCATCGTTCCCCTTCTGGAGAGCTACGGCAGATACCTTCTTGGCACCATCAAACTGTACATCAGCCAGGGCCAGGTCATCATTGTATACCAGATACTGCTTCGATACAACTCCTTCAAGCACGATGCCATCCAGTTTGCCGTTCTTCAGCTGAAGCACGGCGTCGGGCACGCTGGAAAGACCAATGGCCGTAGCTCCTTCCACCTTCTGGGCTGTAGCTTCCTGGGTGGTGGATTTCTCTGCACCAAGGACTTTGCCTTTTAAGTCTGCCAGCGTTTTAAATGTATGCTGGTCTTCTTTTCTTACTAAAAGCTTCTGCTCCGTAGGAAGATAGAGGTCTGAGAAGGCCATGGCTTTTTCCCTCTCCGGTGTAGGAGATACACCACCTACCGCAATATCCACCTTCCCGGCAGTAACAGAAGACAGGAGAGCAGAGAAGCTCATATCCTGTACTTCCATAGGAACACCCAGTTTATCGGCAATCTGTTTACACATTTCCATATCAAGGCCGATGACCTTTTTATCCGGAGACTCTGCATCTACAAATACATAGGGCGGATAACCGGAGGACGTGCCTACAATCAGCTTTCCTCTCTGTTTGATCGTCTGCATAAGTTTGCTCTGGGACGAACCGGAAGCAGCACTGCTTTTGGAGGTAGAAGAATCTCCGCAGCCGGCAGAAATCATGGCAGCTGTCAAAGCCGTTCCTAAAAGTATGACTTTCATGGTCTTATTCATAACAGATTTCCTCCTTCAGGAAAAAGGCAGTTACTTGGACTGCGCGTTGGCCACTGCTTTCTTTGTCATTTCATCCACCCATTGATCTGTGTTTCCATTGTCCTGGTTTTCCTTTATGACCTCATTAATCACAGCCACCACATCATCGCTTCCCTTAGGTACTGCCACAGCGGAGCCTCCACTGTATTTGTCAAAATAAATATTCGTAGGCGCCAGGTCATCATTGGTGACCAAATACTGTCCACCTACAATATTCTGCACCGGTACAGCATCCACCTTTCCCTGTTTCAATTCCAGCAGGGCATCAGGCACCTTAGCCAGGGCTACGATCTGGGCATCCGGAATCTGCTCTGCAGCCAGTTTTTCCTGAATCGTGGATTTCTGCACTGCAATCTTCTTACCGGAAAAATCTGCCAGTGATTTATATTTACCCTCATCCTCCCTGCGGATGAGAAGGGTCTGCTTTCCTTCCAGATAGTTATGGGAAAAATCAACAGTCTTCTTCCTTTCCTCTGTAGGATTAATGGCAGAAATAGCTATGTCCACCTTCCCTGTAGTAATGGAAGAAAGAAGAGACTGGAAGGTCATATCCTGCACCTCCAGCTTCACCCCCAGCTTCTGCGCCACCGCTTCTGCCAGCTTCATGTCGATACCATCGATCTTCTTCTGATCCTTTACAGAGGTATCCAGAAATTCATAAGGCGGAAATCCGGAAGCTGTGCCTACTACCAGTTTACCATCCTTTTTGATTTTCTGCATGAGCGCACTTTGAGATGAATTTCCTGCCGAAGACTTCGCCGGCTGGGAACTTCCGCAGCCCCCTGCCATTACCATACCTGCCGCTGCCAGTGCTAAAATCGCTGCTTTCATCATTTTCTTCATATGCCTTTCCTCCTGTAACGATGATTTATTTTTTATAAATATACATCCTTATGTATTAAAATGCAAGAAGAAAACTTTATCTGTCCGATTTCTGAAGTGTGTTTCATACCGGCAGGAATCCGTTTACAAGTGTTTTTATTTTATAAAACACCGACGTGCTTCCTGCAGCAAAAAAGCGAACCGGTTTTCCGATTCGCTTTTTTCTTACCTTCTGTCATTTCTATTTTTTTCGTAAAGCACCAGAAGGCCTTTCAGCGTAAGCATAGGATCTACTACATCAATGGTTTTGGAAGACTTGGCTATCAGAGTAGCCAGACCGCCGGTAGCAATGACTTTCACATTGGGCTCATTCAGTTCTTCCTTAATACGATTTACGATTTCATCAATCTGGCCTACAAAGCCGTAGTAAATGCCGGCCTGCATGGCAGATACAGTGTTGCGGCAGATAATTTTTGGCGTTTTCACCAGTTCAATACGAGGCAGCTTGGAGGCTCTCTGGAAGAGGGCTTCCATAGAAATACCGATGCCCGGTGCCACGGCGCCGCCCAGGTAATTGCCCTTGGTATCTACCACGCAGAAAGTGGTGGCGGTGCCCATGTCGATAATAATGAGGGGGCAGTCATATTCCGCAATAGCAGCCACAGCATTGACAATACGGTCGGCACCCAGTTCCTTTGGATTGTCATACAGGATATTAAGACCTGTCTTGATCCCAGGACCTACCATGATGGGTTTCGTATGGAAATAGCGCTGGCTCATGGTTTCCAGAATCGGAATGATTGGCGGAACCACGGTGGAGATGATAATGTCTTCCACGTCCTTAAAGGCAAGTCCACTCAGCTGAAACAGCGTACCCAGAAGAGCTGCATACCCGTCAGCGGTCTGCAGGGTATCTGTAGCTACCCGCCAATGACGGATCAGTTTCCTTTCTTTGTATACACCGCATACAATATTCGTATTTCCCACATCAAAAGCAAGAAGCATGTGAATCTCCTCCGGAACCGGCTCCCCTATGGCTTCTCAAATTCTATTCCATCAGCCATACATTGAGGTGCCTTTAAAATTTCATCAAGTGTATAATGCAACAAAGTTTCCATTCTGTCAAGGGAAATCATAACAAATAATAGAATTTTTACAGATAACCATATGAGTGGGCCTATTCATATATTTTAAGCTATAAAGAAAGCGCCGCCCTAAAAGCAGCGCTTTCTATCCCCTTTATAAGGAATCTACTGATGAAGCAGCATATAAATATTTTAATATCAGTACTTATGTACGAATCAGTTCGTTTGGAAACTTCAATGTTCCATGGTGGGATAATAGCCTGCCTGATTCAAAGACTGGCGAATCCGGGTACCGCAGATAACACCCAGAATGACTTTGATGAGGTCAAAAGCCACAAAGGGGAATACGGTAAGAGTCAATGCCGTCCACAGGGGCATTTCTTTTCCAAGGCCAAAGTGGAAATATCCCATGAACCAGACCGTGCCCAAAGCGTAGCAGCAAATGAGGCCAAGCACGGCGGAAGAAACCTGGCGGAGAAAATGACCCTTTTCTGCCAGACGGAAGCCGGATACCCAGGCCATAACCACAAATCCCAGATAATAGCCGCCTACAGGGGAGAAAAAGATGCCGGCACCAGCCTTGCCCATGGTAAGGATAGGAATGCCAAGAAGTCCCAGTAGAAGCCATACGCCGATGGAGATAGCCCCCCATTTCCTTCCCAGCACACCGCCTGCCAGGGCGCAGACAAAACTCTGCAAAGTAATGGGAACCGGTCCGATGGGGAACGTAAACTGCGACAGCACTGCCATGATGGCTGCAAATATAGCTGCACTGATAATATTGTGCATTTTTCCTTTTTCCATAGTTATCCTCTTCTCCTATTCCTATAACCGTCCGTGTATCAGACATGAAGAGAGAAATGCCCGGAACGGCTGAAACATAACTTCCAAACGCTCAAAGAAATGAAATGATCTTATCTCTTTGGAAGGGGCGCATCAATGGGACGAATAGATACGTCACCGGCAATGACTCGGGTTACGTGGGATCCTGTATCTACCAGAAGGCATCCATCCTTATCGATATCGACAGCCTTGCCTGTGTAGCTGTCATTTCCGAAAATGACCCGTACTTCCTGTCCCAGAGTAACGGAAAGGGTCTTCCAGTCTTCCAGCACCTTATCAAAACCTTCAGTCTGAGCAATATGATATTCCTTCTCCAGTTCTGCCAGAATGGCCGCCAGAAGATCTTTGCGGGATACATCGATGCCTTCATTGAGGAAGGATGTGGAAGTCTCGCGGAAAGCCTCAGGAAATTCGCTTTTCTTCATGCCTGTATTGATACCGATACCCATGATAATATAATCAATTTTTTCCATGGATGCAGACATTTCCGTAAGAATACCTACCATCTTTTTGCCATGGTAAAGGATATCATTCGGCCATTTGATGCCGGCATCCTTCAGCCCCAGACGTCGGATGCCGCGGCATACGCCAATGGCAGCCAGAAGAGTACATTTGGATGCTTCCATGGGGAAGAACTTCGGCCGAAGAATAAGGGAAAACCAGATGCCCTTGGCAAAGGGGCTGTAGAATCCGCGGGTAAGCCGCCCATGACCGCCGGTCTGCTCCTCTGCCACCACAATGGTCCCTTCCTCCGCCCCTTCCCTGGCGATTTTCTTTGCTTCCTCGTTAGTGGAACGGGTGGAAGACATGTACACCACATGACGTCCAAAAGTTTCCGTATGGAGGGCACTGTCGATTTCCAACGGCGTCAACAGGTTGGGAGCATAAATGAGCCGATACCCTTTTCTTGTACTGGACTCAAAAATATAGCCCCTCTCTTTTAGTACTTTGATATGCTTCCAGATGGCTGTACGGGAAACGTGGAGATCTTTGGAAATCTGTTCTCCTGAAACAAATTCCCCGTTAGCCTTCCTGAAGTAATCCAGGATTTCATTTCGCATAAAAGCGCCTCCTATGATGAACAGCGACAGAATGTTAGAAAAAACAGCCTTGTAAACTGCCTTTTCTGTAATGCCTTGGAACAATACTTCCTTAACTCTTTTCCTATTATAGCCAGTTGTAAACCATTCGTCAACCTATATGTATTATGATATTAACATTTTGGAGCATAAAAGTTTACCTTTTTACTTCCCTTCCGGATCCCGTTGCAATCCGGCTGAAAATAAAAATGGCCGGCAGCTTCAGCCGCCGGCCTTGTACTTAAAGAATATAGTTGGAAATATCGATATTTTCCCTGATTCTGCCCAGTTTCTCTCTTACATAGTCACTGTCTACCACCATTTCCTTTTCTTCCATATCCGGAGCAGCAAAGGACAGGTCTTCCAGCACTCTCTCCAGTATGGTGTAAAGCCTTCTGGCACCAATGTCTTCTGTTTCCAAATTAACCTCCGAGGCAATTTCTGCAATGGTATCCAGTGCATCTTCTGCAAAGGTTACATGAAGGCCTTCCGTATCCAAAAGGGCGGTATACTGACGAATCAGAGCCTGCCGAGGTTCTGTCAGGATTTTCCGAAGATCTTCTTTCGTAAGACTGGAAAGCTCTACGCGGATAGGGAAACGACCCTGCAGTTCCGGAATCAGATCACTGGGTTTGGATACGTGGAAAGCACCGGCCGCCATGAAAAGAATATGGTCTGTTTTCACCTGGCCATACTTCGTTTTCACCGTAGCCCCTTCCACAATCGGAAGGATATCGCGCTGCACCCCTTCCCGTGATACATCAGGGCCGCCGGAAGCACCGGTTCTGCCGGCAATCTTATCAATTTCATCAATAAAGATAATGCCTCTTTCTTCCGCATAATGGATGGCCCTGTCCTTCACCACTTCCATATCCACCATTTCATCGGCTGCCTCTTCTGTCAGAATTTTCTTTGCTTCCCGAACGGTAACCTTCTTTTTCTTCATCTTCTTGGGCATCATACCGGCAATCATGACGGAAATCTGGTTTGCCTGCTCATTATCCGACTGGGGCGCATTGCCTTTGTCTTCCACCTTGATCTCAATCTGCCGGTCATCCAGTTCGCCGCTGCGGATTCTTTCCACCAGTTCTTTGCGCCGCTGTTTTTCTTCCTGATTTTCCGGCTTATCGGCCTGCTTTTCACCGAAAATAATATCCATGGGGCTTCGGGTCTCCGGCTTTTTAGAAGGCCACAGAACTTCGGCAATGCGATGCAGTGCTTCTTCCTCCGCATCCCTGCCATGGCGGGCGGATTCCTCTTTCTTCACAAGACGCACCGCTTCTTCCACCAGGTCCCGCACCATGGACTCTACGTCTCTTCCCACGTAACCTACTTCGGTGTACTTGGTGGCTTCCACTTTTACAAAAGGTGCATGGGTCAGGGAGGCAATCCTCCGGGCAATTTCTGTCTTGCCTACGCCGGTAGGGCCAATGAGAAGAATATTCTTGGGGCTGATTTCCCTGGAAATATCCGGTGGCAGCTGTCCTGCCCGCCAGCGGTTCCGAAGAGCCACTGCCACAGCCCGTTTGGCATCCTTCTGCCCGATAATGTAATGGTCCAGGTATTCTACAATCTTACGGGGTGTTAATTCTTCCATCAGATTTCCTCCACAATAACGTTATGATTGGTGTATACACAGATATCTGCTGCAATATGAAGTGATTTTTCCGCTATTTCACGGGCAGAAAGATCCGTATTCTGTGACAGTGCACGGGCTGCCGAGAGAGCATAGTTGCCGCCGCTTCCAATGGCCAGAATACCATCATCCGGCTCAATCACTTCTCCGCTGCCGGAGACAAGGAAAAGATGATCTCCATCGGTGAGAATCAAAAGGGCCTCCAGTTTCTGGAGCACCCGGTCACTGCGCCAGTCCTTGGCAAATTCCACGGCCGCCCGCACCAGATTGCCATTGCAGTCTCGAAGTTTGGCTTCAAATTTATCAAAAAGAGAAAAGGCATCTGCCACGGAACCGGCAAATCCTGCAATAATCTTCCCATGATACAGCCGCCGCACTTTCCGGGCCGTATTCTTCATTATTACCGCATTTCCCATGGTGACCTGCCCGTCACCGGCCATGGCTGTATGGCCGTCCTTCTTCACCGCCAGTATGGTTGTCGCTGTAAACATAACTCCTCCTTCTATTTGAATGCTATAAAAACACCGCCTTTCGGCAGTTCTCCATGTCTACTTATATTATACGTTACAGAGAAAACAATGGGTAGAGGAAAGCGCCCGACGAATTCAAAAGGTTCAATGGGCCTAGCATTGATGCTCCTAAAAGGGATCCATTTCTATAAATAGCATTTCCAGCCTGACCCTGGTATACGGGGTTATAAAGAAAAATGGGAATCCCTGAGAAATCTATTCCGCCTCCCATCTTGCAATCTTTCACTATCGCCGTTATCATGAGGAGTAACAGAACAATTGAGAAAAGGATGGGACCATGATGGATACCAATATAAAACAGCTCAGAGATCCGGAGGAAATCCGGCAGCACATCCGGAACATTTATAAGAAAAACCGGTTCATGGAAGATTATTTCCATATCCACATTGATGAAATTCACTGCGGCAGTGTCACAGTCAGTCTGAAGACAGACCCACTGAAGCACAACAATCACAGGGGCCGCCTCCACGGCGGTGTGCTGGCTGCCCTGGCCGATTCCGTCACCGGTGTCACCAGTGCATCCGTAGGAGCTTCCGTGGTTACTGTAGCCATGACCATGAATTTCATCCGTACTGCCAAACCGGGAGAAACCATCCGTGTCACCAGCCATATCACTCACAACGGTCACTCCACCATTGTCATAGAAGCGGATATGTTTGACGAAGAGGATCATCTCATGTCTAATATACTGGCCACCATGATGGTGGTGGACCGGTTCACAGAAATACCGCGGCGCTGGAATGGCTGACCGGAATGGATGCTTCGCATTCCAGGTACCAAAGATGCCCAGGGCGTCGTTAGTTTAGCTGCCTTTTTTACTTTCCTCCCAAATAAGCAATGGGACCATTTCTGTGACTAAAAAATAAGGCCCTTCCATTTCCAGTTCAAGAGCCAACTCCAGGCAACAAGGACAGCCACACATAACGACAGCCTTTAGCAGCTTCCACCATTGACTATGTTTCACATGATTTCCCCCTTATGTAACCCGAACCCTTTAATGGATATCAGTCAGAAACTTACTCAAAAACAGCGGCTCCGTCAGGAATGCAGTTTCTTTTTTTCCCATAACCTCCCAATCAAAAACTCTCCCCAGTTCGGGAGCGTTTTTGATTGGGACCGCCCCATTTCCAGGCAGCTCCTTTTATGAAGTTTCTAAAAGATCAGATTTTGGAAAGTGCCTGTTCCACATCTTCCAGAAGATCGTCGATATTTTCAATGCCCACAGAAATACGGACAGTGCCGGGAGTAATGCCGGCTGCACGCTGGGCTTCTTCATCCAGCTGCTGATGGGTGGTGGAGGCAGGATGTACCACCAGGGACTTGGAATCCCCTACATTGGCCAGGTCCGAGAAAATATCCAGATTATCGATAAAGTCTCTGGCTGCCTTGAATCCGTCCTTCAGCTCAATGGAGAAGATAGAGCCTGCGCCTTTGGGCAGATATTTCAGCTGGAGCTTATGATAAGGAGAGGATTCGAGGCCCGGGTAGTTAACCTTGGCTACCTTCGGATGTTTTTCCAAAAATTCTGCCAGTTTCTGGGCATTGGACACATGACGTTCTACGCGGAGAGACAGGGTTTCCAATCCCTGGATAAAGAACCAGGCAGAGATGGGGGAAATGGCTGCGCCTGTATCACGAAGAACCTTAGCACGGATGCGGGTTACAAATCCTGCGCCTGGTACATCGGTGGCAAAGTTGATACCATGATAGGAAGCATCGGGGTTAGCAAAGTGAGGATACCTTTCCGGCTGATTCCAGTCGAACTGTCCATTTTCAATAATGGCACCGCCCAGGGTGGTTCCGTGACCGCCAATAAATTTAGTGGTCGAATGAATGACTACATCAAGGCCATGTTCCAATGGCCGGAAGAGGTAGGGGGTGGCAAAAGTATTGTCGATAAGTACCGGCAGATGATGGGCATGCGCAATGTCACGGATTGCATCAAAATCAGGAATATTGATAGCCGGGTTGCCCAGCGTTTCAATGTATACAGCCTTTGTCCTATCGGTGATAGCTGCTTCAATTTCTTCCGGATGATCAGGATTTACGAATTTGGTATGAATACCCAGCTGGGGAAGTGTATCGGTGAAAAGTTCATAGGTACCGCCATAAAGAGTGGATGCAGAAACGATTTCATCACCAGCACCGGCAATATTAAGGATAGAATAGGTCACTGCCGCTGCGCCGCTGGCCACTGCCAGACCTGCAGTGCCGCCTTCCAGGGCAGCCAGTCTCTTTTCCAGTACATCCTGGGTCGGATTGGTAAGACGGCCATAAATAAAGCCCGGTTTACGAAGAGCAAAGAGATCTTCCCCTTCCTGCGCATCGTGGAATACATAGGAAGTGGTCTGATAAATAGGAACAGCCCTGGCTCCTGTGGTGGGATCCGGTACCTGTCCTGCATGCTGCTGAAGAGTTTCAAAACGATATTTTCTGTCTGCCATAATAATTGCCTCCGTATTTTGTATTAAGTAAAGTTAAATGCTGATTTCTCTATCATGCTGCACATTCGACATCGTATCCCTGCCATATCCTATTCCTCCTCTTTTCAGGAATTTTTCAGGAAATTTTCCTGTCCGGACTCTGCCGTGAAGGTACGTTCCTGTACCCCCGCGCTGTATCGGGCGTCTCCCGGATATGTACACACGATCTCTCAGAAAAGACGGTTAATAAATAAAAAAACTCCCGTCCTTACCAGGACGAGAGACTCGTGTTTCCACCTAATATTTCCGCCTATGTCTCCATAGACAGCTCATGAGGTACTTGGTCATGCCGCATACCCGCGCTCTGTATCGGGAGTTCCCGGGAAGGCCTACTATATCTTTCGGCCCGCCAAACTCAGAAATGCACTTCACATCCCTATCCATATCCGCTTCCACTCTCCGGACTCGCTTTGTTGTATTCAGGACCCTACTCTTTTCTTCCTCGTTTGAAGTTGAATTAACTTTACCATGAGATTTTCATTTTGTCAAGAATAAATAGGGCCTTAGGAAAGATTATTTCATGATGACTTTTCGTCTGCTTCTTTCACTGCTTCAATGAACGCCTGGATTTTGACAGGATCTTTTCCTTTTTTATCATCATATTCTACACCGGAAGATACATCCACCATCCAGGGATGCACCTGCCTGATGGCTTCTCCTACATTGAAAGGATGGAGACCTCCTGCCAGTATGAGTTTTCTTCCTTCTGCAGGAATCTGCTCCAGACAAGACCAGTCAAAGGATTTGCCGCTGCCGGGAGCTGCCGCATCAAAGAGATAGGCAAAAATCCGGGGATATGGCTCCATCACAGGCACCCTGCCCTTCACATTCACAGCGCGGATGATGGGAATACCCGCTTCTGCAGAAATATCTTCTGCCAGATGTCCATGAATCTGCAGCGCATCAAAACCTGCCTCTTCTATGAGTTTCACCTGCTCTGAGGTAGGAGAGACCGTCACTGCCGTCTTTTTGATCTCGGGCGGCAGAGCCTTCATGATTTCCCTTGCCTTCTCTATGGTTATGTTCCGCCTGCTCTTTGGATAGAAGAGCACCATACCTGCATAGTCCACCTGATTGGAAGGCAGAAAGGCTGCTTCCTCCGGTGAGGTAAGACCGCATATTTTAATCCTTGTTCTCATAAAGCCTCCTACCAGGCTACACCGGTGGTAATATTAATCTTCATAGACTCCAGAGACATGCCAGTGGTATATTCGATTTCCCGCTGCACCTTATCTCTCATCGTGTGAATCACGTCCCGGATTTCCTGAGGCGTTCCAGTACGGACCGTTACGTCCAGATAAAGGATAAGACCATTCACCTGGCTCTCGCTTTTTTTACTCCGCACATGGCGGATTTTAATCCTCTTAAGTCCGCTGGCAGCATAATTAACCAGACTTTCTATGACTTTGTCCGAAAAGGTAAGTTTGCCGTAATAACTGAAAACAGGGCGCACTACGGATCTTTCATTCCATTCGCTGAACCGTTTCGGCTCCTTTTTCCTGTTTCTCAGGAAGCGGAGCGGATCCACCATATACCCTTTAAAATAGGGCTTCAGTTCCATGGTAGGCACAGGTATGACATGCTTTCCTTCCTTGTGCCTGGCTTCGCTGGCTTTCAGCATATCCTCCGGTTTAGCCACATCTTCAATGCGGATATACTTGGCCGGCATAGGGAGATCCAGAGCCTTGGCAATGGTGACCACCATACGATCCGATGTGCCCAGGATAAGCACCCGTTTGGGGTTGATTTTTTGGAGGGCCGCCCGCACTTCATCCCTCTGCTCTTTATCCCAGAAAATGGCTCTCCGCACTGCTTTAAGACGACTTTCTTCTCTTTTAGCCGATTTCCCTGCCACAATGCGGCTGTGATAGATAAGAATACCGTCATCAATAATACAGGACGCCTTATTTTCATAAGCAATCACAAGCGCCCTATCACTTTTCCCTGTACCCGGCGGCCCGTAAAATCCGATTACTTCCATAGCCCTGCTCCTTTCATCATTTCTTTTTCCCATTATACCATGGAGATATAGAAAAAAGGCAGGTTCCCCTGCCCTTCTGAACTATCACTGCACTCTACAGCCCAATCCCACTTTCGGGACATGAATGAAATGCCAATTATGCTTCCCCTACAATCTGTACTTCCGTATGGAGATCCACGCCGTATTCCGCTTTGACCTTCTTCTGCACTTCATGGATGAGGGACAGCATATCCTCGCAGCTGGCGTGGCCGTTATTAATGAGGAATCCTGCATGCTTCTCGCTAACCGCTGCATCTCCCACAGCAAAACCTTTGAGACCGAGCTCTTCAATCATCTGTCCCACGAAGTGACCGTCAGGCCGTTTGAAAGTACTGCCGGCGCTCCGCTTCTCCAAAGGCTGCTTCGTCCTTCTTCGGTTGTTCAAATCGTCCATAAGCGCCTTGATATCTTTTTTATTTCCCGGCTTCAGGGACAACGTTATATCTACAATCACTTCCCCATTTTCCATGAAGAGGCTGTGTCTGTAGGAATAGCGGATATCACGGCTGTCATAAGTAATGAGGTCCCCTTTCCGATCGCAGGTGGTAGCAGAGACGATGATTTTTGACATTTCTCCGCCATAGGCACCGGCGTTCATATAAGCTGCACCGCCGATAGTTCCAGGGATACCGCTGGCAAATTCCATGCCCGACAGTCCACTGTCATAGGCTGCCCGTGCCGCCTGGGCCGTTGATACGCCGCTGGACACCTTCAGAAGATTGTCATTCTGTTCGATTTTCTGCAGTCTGCCGGTAAAAATCACCACGCCCCGAATCCCTTTGTCCCGGACAAGGAGATTAGCACCTCCACCCAGCACAAAAACAGGCATGCCATACTTATAAGCCAGCCTGGTCACAATGCAGAGTTCTTCAGCTGTTTTTGGAATCAGAAAACAGTCTGCCGGGCCGCCAATGCCGAAAGTGGTATGGCGGCTCATTGGTTCATTGATTTTAATCTGGTTTTCGCCAAGAACCGTGGCAAAAACCTCAGCATATGTATTATTCATAGATCTTCTCTTTCCCATTGAATTAGTCACTCATATTATTATAAATTTGACTATCATGACAGTCAATGGAATTTATGAAATACTTTGATTGTAACCTCAGACCGTGATCCTGCAGGAAGAGAGACCGTATCATTCTTTTCCTCCATAAAAAAATCCGCAGACCCAGGTCTGCGGATTTTTCCAGGTTGTCATATTTTGCGGTAATTATTTCTTTTCTACCAGTTTCAGGTCAACGGCAATATTCTTATCTACGTTTTCACCTTTAGCCAGTTTGAGTGCGGTTTCTACGCCGATTTCACCCATCTTATCAGGCTGCTGGGCAATGGTAGCTGCCATGGAACCATCGTTGACTGCCTTGATGCCGTCATCGGTGCCATCGAAGCCGATGATGAAAATCTGCTTGTTAGCAGCTTTGGCAGCACTTACAGCGCCGAGAGCCATTTCATCGTTCTGTGCGAAAATAGCCTTTACATCAGGATTAGCCTGGAGAATGTTTTCAGAAACGGTGAGGCCTTTGGAACGGTCGAAATCTGCGCTCTGTTTAGCCAGAACCTTAAGTTTGTTGTCAGCGATATTATGGAAGCCCTGTCCTCTTTCGCGAGTAGCAGATGCACCGGGAATGCCTTCCAGTTCAGCCACCGGTGTACCTTCGCCCAGTTTGGAAACGATATATTCAGCTGCCATTTCGCCGCCTTTTACGTTGTTGGAAGCGATGTGAGCTGCTACTTCACCTTTATCAGCGGAGCGGTCAATGGTAATAACAGGAATCTTTGCCTTGTTGGCTGCCAGAACGGAGTTGGAAATAGCTGCAGAGTCTACCGGGTTTACGATGAGGACAGAGATATTTCCCTGGAGCAGGTCGGCAATATCATTGGACTGCTTAGCCGGGTCATTCTGGGCATCTACGATTTTCACATTTACGCCTGCTTTGTCAGCTGCAGCTTTTACGCTGTTAGCCATAGTAACAAAGAAGGGATTATTCTGGGTGGAAACAGAGAAACCAATGGTGACTTTCTTGGAACCGGAAGCTGCACCGTCAGCTTTCTTGTCAGAAGAGCCGCAGCCTGCTGCGGAAATGAGAGCTGCGCCGATAAGAGCAGCCAATGCGATTTTCTTTAACAACTTGTTTTCCTCCTTAATTTTTCTTGCGGTCCATAAGCACTGCGAGTAAAATGACAACACCTTTGACAACCTGCTGATAGAAGCTGGAAACATTTAATATATTAAGACCATTATTCAGGGTACCAATAATTAATGCACCGATAAGGGTACCGGAAATACGGCCTTTACCGCCGGCAAGAGATGTGCCACCTAAAACGACAGCAGCAATAGCGTCCAGTTCATAGCCCATACCGGCTGTAGGCTGGGCACTGTTCAGGCGGGCAGTGAGGATAGCGCCAGCCAGAGCACAGAGGCATCCGGTCAATGCATAGGCAAAAATCTTGATCCTGTCGATTTTAATACCGGAAATATAGGATACCTTTTCATTACCACCTACAGCATAGGTCTGACGGCCAAGGGGCGTTTTTTTCAGAATGAAGAAAAGAATAAAGAATGCAATAAGCATGATAATAGCCGGTACAGGAATATCAAGGATGAATCCCTGTCCAAAGCCGGTGAAAATAGGATCATCAGAAAGGCCGGAAATCGGGTTGCCGTTTGTATATACCAGGGTAGCACCACGATAAATAGTCATAGTAGCCAAAGTAGCAATGAAAGGTGCCACCTTGCCATAGGAAATGATCACACCATTCACAGTTCCCAGAAGGATGCCGATTACAGCAGAAAGAACAATGGCCAGTTCCGGATTGGTGCCCTTGGTAATCATGCTGGCCATCAGGGCGCTGGAAAGAGCAAGAATACTGCCTACGGACAGGTCGATACCGCCTGTAAGGATGACGAAGGTCATACCAAAGGCGATCAAAGCGTTAATGGAAATCTGACGAGCCAGATTTTTCAAGTTGGACGGATCAATGAAGCTGTCATTCAATACGGAAATGACAACAAAGAGAAGGACAAGACCGATGAGCGGCCCCATTTCCCTGATTATATTTTTTACTTTTGCGGAACTCATGCTTTTACTCTCCTCCGGTTGCAAGTGTCATAATGCGTGTTTGGGTGGCATCTTTATGCTCAACGATGCCTGCGGCTCTGCCTTCATGAATAACAAGAATACGGTCGCTCATGCCGATAACTTCGGGCAGTTCAGAAGAAACCATGATAATGGAAACCCCCTTGGCGGTAAGTTCATTCATCAGGTCGTAAATATCTTTCTTTGCGCCGATATCGATTCCTCTGGTAGGTTCATCCAGAATCAGAAGCTTGGGATGCATGCCTACCCATTTAGCGATAACCACTTTCTGCTGGTTGCCGCCGGAAAGAGTGCTGGCCGGAAGATTAATATCCTGCGCTTTGACTCCCAGGCGTTTGGAAAGCTCACTGGAGAAATCAAACTCTTTCTTATCGTTAATCACATGACTCTGGGCCAGCCTCTCTTCGCTGGGGAGTGCAATGTTTCTTTCAATGGAGAAGTCAAGAATAAGGCCTTCGGTCTTCCGGTTTTCCGTAATGAAGCCGAAGCCATGGCGGATGGCATCTCTAGGATTTTTGATATGGATTTCTTTGCCTTCAAAATACAGCTTGCCCGATTCATGGGGATCCACGCCAAAGATAGCACGCATGATTTCCGTGCGTCCTGCCCCCATAAGGCCTGCTACCCCCAGGATTTCCCCTTTCCTCAGGTTGAAGGAAATATCCCGGAACACGCCGGGCTGGGTAAACCCTTCCACGCGGAAAATCTCATCACCCGGCACATTGGTGCGGGCCGGATAGTATTCGCTCATGACGCGGCCCACCATATCCCCTACGATCTGGTCCATGTTCGTTTCTTCCGTAGGACGGGAGCTGATGGTCTGACCATCCCGCATGACGGTAATAGTGTCGCAGTTGGCAAACACTTCTTCCATGCGGTGGGAAATATAAATGATGGATACCCCTTTGTTTTTCAGCTTTTTCATTACTTCAAAAAGGCGGTCCGTTTCCCTTTCCGTCAGGGCAGCGGTAGGTTCATCCATGATGACAGTCTTGGCATCCAGCATAAGGCTTCTGGTGATTTCCGTCATCTGCTGCTGGCCTACGGAGCATTCCCCTGCGATTTCATCAAGCGGCAGATCAATGCCGATTTCCTGACATTTCGCTTCGGCCATTTCACGCATTTTTTTGAAATCAATGGTACCAAATCTTGTTTTCGGCTGGTTCATAAGGAATAGATTTTCCAATACCGACAGGTTCGGCCAAATGTTCAGTTCCTGGTGGATAAAAGCAATGCCATGCTCTTCGGCATCTTTATTATTCTTAAAGGTAACTTCCTTTCCGTCCACCATAATGGTACCGGCATCCGCCCTGTGAATCCCGGTGAGAATGTTCATAAGGGTGGATTTACCTGCCCCATTCTCACCCATAAGCGCATGTACTTCGCCGGGACGGACATGAAGATTGACCCCGCCCAGGACCTTATTAGCGCCAAAGGATTTGCAGATGCCTATCATATTAATATCCATGTACTTTCAGATACCTCTCTTAGAAGATGACTCCGGACTGGAGAATCACATTGGAGAAAGGAGTGATTTCGCCGGTCCTGATGACCGCTTTGCAGTCTTTTTCCCAAGCCTTCAGTTCCTCATGGCTTTCCAGCATCACCCACTCCACTTCGCTTTCAGGAAATACTTCCTGCAGCGCTTTCCACTGGGCGGGATTCTGAATCTTCGTTTCCGGTGCCAGGTAAATTTTTTCAATCTGCATATATTTTGCCATTTCTTTGATGACTTCAATGAAAGGCGGCTCCCCAAGACGAAGAGCCAGATCGATTTTCTGAACCCCTGCCGGAACCGGAAGGCCGCAGTCTCCTACACAGATTTTATCCGTATGGCCCAGGTCGGCCAGAACTTTTGCAATGCTGCTGTTAAGGATTCCTACTTTTTGCATGAGAGCATTTCCTCCACTTCATTTCGCCAGGGCATTCCTCCCTGGGCACCAATCTTCCCAACTGAAAGAGCTGCTGCTGCATTGGCAAACCGGATAGCCTCCCTGATGGAAAGTCCTTCTGCCCTGCCGGCAGCAAAGGCACCGTTGAACGTATCACCGGCCCCTGTAGTATCTACTACAGGTACATGGAAACCGGGTACATGGACCACTTCGTTTCCTTCTCCATAAAGAACCCCTTCGCTTCCCACGGTCATAATCACTTTTCCTGCATGGGACTTCAGGATTTCATCCCTGTCCATGCCCTGGAACATAAGGGCCGCCTCATGTTCATTAGGCGTAATATAGGTCACCTTGTCTATCCATTCCTTCGGAATGTCCATGTAGGGAGCCGGATTCAGCATGACCGGCACCTTTTCCTCATAGCAGCGGTCAATAATGTAGCCAATGGTGTCCATGGGAATTTCATGCTGCAGCATAACCAGGTCAGAGGTGGCGATGATGTCGAAAGCTTCATCCACCACCTTGGGGCTCACTCTGTCATTGGCTCCTTTGAGAACAATAATGCTGTTGTCTCCTTCCGCCAGAATGATATGAGCCGTACCTGTATCCACTCCGTCCAGTACCGATACATAGTCCGTTTTCACGCCGCTTTTCTTCAATGCATCCAGCATGAGGCTACCATAGGCATCGCGGCCTACGCAGCCCACCATGTAGACTTCCTCGCCCAGCCGGGCAGCTGCCACGGCCTGGTTGGCACCTTTGCCGCCGGGAGAAACAATCAGACGTTTCCCCATCACCGTTTCACCAGCTAAAGGCCTTCTGTCTGCTTCCACCGTGAGATCCATATTGCAGCTTCCGATTACAGAAATGTGCCCCATATAACCTCCCAATTGTATATTCACAAGTATATACTTTTCAAAACCAACTCAAAGTCAACGCTATTATTTTACCACACCACTGCTGGAGATTAAAGGAGAAAGGTAAAAGAAACTTGTGAAAATTTAAAACAGTCCCCTACCTTTCCCATTTTACCATCTATCCTTATTATACTGAAAATAAAAGAATTCGTTAAGGATGGAAGTATTGATTTGCGAACTGATGAAATAAAGCAAAAAGCAGGGTTTGAAACCCCGCTTATGCATGTATCAATTACCGATCCACATGGGTCATGTCTTTAGGAACAACCCACTGATCATATTCTTCCGGTTTCACGTAACCCAGAGCCAGTGCCGCTTCCCGAAGGGAGCTGTTGTCTTTAAAGGCCTTTTTTGCAATTTCCGCCGATTTTTCATAGCCGATATGAGGCGACAGGGCAGTAACCAGCATCAAAGATTTCTCCACCAGTTCTTCCATTCTCTCTTCATTGACCTTAATGCCCCGAGCACAGTGGATATCAAAGGAATGAATAGCAGCTCCCAGAAGTTTCACTGATTCGATGAAGCTGTCTGCCATAACCGGTGCATATACGTTCAGTTCAAACCTTCCCTGGGAAGAAGCCATGGAAATGACCGACTGGTTGCCGTGCACCCGGCAGGCCACCATGGTAAGAGCTTCGCACTGGGTAGGATTGACCTTGCCCGGCATGATGGAAGAGCCCGGTTCATTGGCAGGAATTGTCAATTCGCCAAGGCCTGCCCTTGGGCCGCCGGCCAGAAGACGGATATCATCGGCAAACTTCATGCAGTCTCCACCCAGCGCATCCAGAGCGCCATGGGTAAAGACCATATCATCCCGTCCCGTTAAAGCATAGAATTTATTAGCTGCCGAAGTAAAGGGAAAACCCGTTTCCTCGGAAATGGCCTTTGCCACTTTATCCCCGAAATCCTTCGGACTGTTAAGGCCTGTACCTACAGCTGTGCCGCCGATGGCAAGCTCATGAAGATATTTTTCTCCATCTTCAATCATGGACCTGGATTTCTTCAGCATTTCCACCCAACCCGATACTTCCTGACCAAAGGTGAGGGGTACCGCATCCTGCACATGGGTACGGCCGATTTTTACAGTGTGCATATACTCTCTGCTCTTGGCTTCAAAAGTAGCCGTCAGGTCATTCAAAGGCCCGTAAAGATAATGATGAAGGGAATACACCGCTGCCACATGGAGGGCAGTAGGAAAAGTATCATTAGAAGACTGAGCCATATTGACATCATCATTGGGATGGACACGGAGAGTGCTTCCTGCCTTTTCAAGCTTACGATTAGCAATATGAGCCACCACTTCATTCATATTCATGTTGCTCTGGGTGCCGGATCCGGTCTGGTAAACCACCAGCGGGAATTCTCCCTCCCACTTTCCTGCCAGAATTTCGTCGCAGGCACTGCGGATGGCCGCTCCTTTTTCTGCAGCAAGAGCCCCTCTTTCCTCATTTACCTTGGCAGCGCATTTTTTTAGGATGGCAAAAGCACGAATAATCTCCTTCGGCATTACGTGGCCGATTTTGAAATTTTCAAAAGAGCGCTGAGTCTGGGCGCCCCACATATGATCTGCCGGAACACGGACTTCGCCTAATGAATCATGTTCAATACGATATTCCATAGTGCTCTCCTTCATGAAAAAATTATCCACTGAGTTGTTGAAAAAAGGAAGGAAGCCGTCATGCCTGCTTCCATTTATTCATTGTAGCATGTTGCCTTTATGTAGAAAATTACCAACTTGGTATAGAAAAAAGCCAAATCATTGCATGGAAAGCATACAAGGTTTCTTCTGAAAGCCCCGGTTCAGAAAATCGAATTTCTTGAGGTTCTTACGCTTCATAGGCCTGCGCATTCCGCGGGAAACTTGACAGCCGCCTTTAGAACTCAATCCGGAAAGAAATTTTCCAGTGTAATCAGCCCGACTGCTGCCTTCTATTTTCCCCCTTCCACCTTTTTTACTGCATCCTCCAGATTCTCATTAAAATCAATCTTCCCAAAGCCGGAGGAACGGGGCAGTTTCAATTTGAAATCCGAGAGAAGACAGAATTCTGCTTTCCCTTCCTTCATGCACACATCGAATACATGCCCTCCCTCTTTCCTGTCATCGGAAAGATAGTGGAAATGGTAACCCGGCATGTTAAGGCCACCCATGAAGGAGGGGCAGTAAAGTCCGATGAGAGTCCCTTCCGTATGTTCAAACTGGAATTCCACCTGGTCTTTTTTCATCACTTCATCCAGCCGGGCGTAAGGCTTTTTCTGTGCTTTTTCGCTTCTAGCATATACTTTTTCAAAGGTCCCATGAATTCGTATACCATAAAAATAATTAGGGCCCCAGTTTTTTATGAATCCGTCCGCTTTTTCACGCAGTTCATCCAGTGAAGAAATGTCTTTCATCGGAAGGGTTCTGTCTGTTTCAAAGAAGAACACATCCGCAAAAGGTACCTTCCAGCGGTCATCTGCTTCCTTCACTTCTCCCCTGCCGTTCACCTGGTACACCCTGCCCCGGCACATGATAAGCTCACCGTCCAGAGAGTCAAAGGTACCGATGCCGAAATCCCCCTGTCTTTTCAGTTCCTTCACTTCCACGGATCCTTCATAATGACCCAATACCAGGGACTGCAGAAGTGCTGCCTGGAAAAGGGTTCTGCTATTTAAAGAAGAATTCATTTTTCCTGTCTCCTTTCCAAAGAGAATTGCCGGGAAAAATCCCGGCAATAACCAATGAAAATCATTCTAATGAATGGATAAAATCCATAACTTCCTTTTTCTTTTCTTCCAAAAGCTTCCTGTCCCCTTTCGTTTCCATATTGAAACGAATCAGCGGTTCCGTATTGGAGGGACGCAGATTGAAACGCCAGTTATCGTACTCTATGCCTACGCCGTCAATCAGATCTACCCGGCTGGCACCTTTTCCATATTTTTCTTTCACCTGTTCCAGAATAAAATCACTGTCCTTCACGGTGAGGTTGATTTCACCGCTGCAAGGGAACTCCTCTTCCATTTCCTCCACCAGTTCACCCAGATGTTTTCCTTTTTCACTCATAATCTCTGCCACAATAAGCCAGGGAATCATGCCGGAATCGCAGTAGGAAAAATCGCGGAAGAAATGATGGGCGGAATTTTCTGCTCCGTAAATTCCCTTGACCCGGCGCATGGTTTCCTTCATGAAAGCATGACCGCCCTTAGATTCCACCGGTTTCCCACCAAGTTCATGACAGATCTTTTCCGTACACCAGAAGACCCGGGGATCGTGGACAATCGTTTCTCCCTTATGACGTTTGAGAAAATATTCTGCCAAAAGGCCTACCATGTAGTAGCCCTCTACAAAGTGTCCCTTTTCATCAATAAAGAAGCAGCGGTCAAAATCACCGTCCCAGGCAATACCCAGATCTGCCTTTTCGGAAAGTACCGCATCCACCAGAGGCTTCCTGCATTCCTCCAGCATGGGATTAGGTACACCATGGGGGAAGGAGCCGTCAGGATCCATATACATTTCTGTGAAATGGAAAGGAAGATGCTTTTTTAATTCAGAAAAGGCAATATTGGCACAGCCATTTCCTGCATTCACCACAATATGAAAAGGTTTCATAGCCTTCACATCTACAAAACTCAGAAGAGAAGCTATGTAGTCGGAAAGGATTTCCTTATGAAATAAATTTCCCTTTTTACCGCATTCCGGAAAATTGCCGGAAAAAGCCAGCGTTTCGATATCCTTCAGGCCTGTATCGGCACTCACCGGAATTCCTTCCTCCCTCACAATTTTAATACCATTGTAATCGGAAGGATTATGGCTGGCCGTAATCATGAAGCCCCCATCCATGCCATAGTGAAAAGTACCGTAATACATCATTTCCGTGCCACAGAGACCGATATCATATACATCGCTGCCGCCATCCATAAGGCCTCTGGCTGCCGCTTCGCTGATTTTTTTTGAACTGGGCCGAACGTCAAAGCCGATGCACATGGCTTTGGGATGGTACAGCGCCGCATAGGCACGGCCCACCCGGTAGGCCAGGTCCTCATTCACTTCATCCGGCACAATGCCACGAATATCATAGGCCTTAAATCCTTTATGAGACATCTGTAAAGGTTCCATTATTTATTTTCTCCCTTCTCCTTCAGACGGCCAAGCACGGTAAGATAACCATCAGCGCCATACTTAAGGCACCGCTTCACCCTGGAAATGGTGGCCGTACTGGCACCGGTTTTCCTTTCAATCTGGTCATACTTCTCCCCGCTCTCCAGCATGCGGGCCACCTCCAGACGCTGGGACATATCACGGAGCTCATTTATGGTGCATAAATCTTCAAAGAATTCATAGCATTCATCCCTGGTCTTTAAGGAAAGGATGGCGTCAAACAATGTATCTGTCAGAGGATTGACAAGTCTCTGGTTTACACTCATAGGTATCCCTCTTTTCATTTCAGAAACCGGCTTTTCAGTCAGCTTTTTTACTTTAGTATATTATAGCATTACAGGCTGACAGGTGCAAAGTGCAAGGCTATCTCGTAAAGCGACGGCCACTGGCAGCTCCCCAGCCTGACCACCATGACTTTTACGAATCATATATCCCCTATTTACTATTTCTATTGACAAGACTTCTGAATCAGAGTACTATAATCTCAACCCTTGCATATAGGGTAAATACATATAGATTCATCATGAGTGGCGGAGGGACTGGCCCTTTGAAGCCACGGCAACCATTCTTTTAGAAACGGTGCCAATTCCAGCGGGTATATACTCGAAAGATGATGTGAAGCTGACTTTCATCTTTCGATGAAAGTTTTTTTATTATTAAAGGAGTTCCCAATGATTGAACTGAAGCATATAACCAAATTATATGGCAATTTCAAAGCACTGGACGACATCAACCTTTCTATTAAGGACGGAGAAATCTTCGGTATTGTCGGACAGTCCGGCGCAGGCAAATCTACATTGATTCGCTGCGTGAATATGCTCGAGCCTCCCACATCCGGTGAGGTCATAATTGATGGAAAGGACATGACGAAGCTGTCCAAAGCCCAGCTTCGGGAAGAAAGAAAGAAAATCGGCATGATTTTCCAGCATTTCAATCTCCTTTCCAACAGGACCGTAGCCGGCAATGTGGCATTTCCACTGGAGCTGTCCCATGTGCCCAAGGCAGAACAAGCAAAAAGAATCAACGAAATTCTGGAACTGGTGGGCCTTACGGAATACAGGAACAAGTATCCTTCCCAGCTTTCCGGCGGCCAGAAACAGCGTGTAGGTATTGCCAGAGCTATCGTTTCCAATCCTTCCGTCCTCCTTTCCGATGAAGCCACCAGTGCCCTGGACCCGGAAACGGTAAAATCCATTCTCCAGCTTCTGAAGGATATCAACAAAAAAATGGGCATTACCATTATCATGATTACTCACCAGATGGAAGTTATTAAAGAAATCGCCGAACAGGTGGCAGTCATTGAAAAGGGTAAAATTATCGAGCAGGGTTCCGTGGTAGACCTCTTTACCAATCCCCAGACCGAAACACTGAAGAAGTTCGTAGGCTCCGTCATGTCCTCCGATGTACCGGAGCAGCTGTCTCACATGAATATTTCTAAAGTAAAGCAGAAGGACAGCGACCAGACCATTGTGAGCCTGAAATTCCGAGGCGATGTGGCCAACGAACCAATTATTGCCAATCTCATCAGAAAATACAATCTGGACGTAAGCATTCTTTACGGATCCATCGACTACATCCAGAACGTTTCCTTCGGCCGCCTTATCATCATGATCAATGGTCACGAAGAGGACATGAAAAAAGCCCTCGGCCATTTACAGTCTTTACCAATTACAAGTGAGGTAATCGGATATGTCCCCAGTGATAACTAATCTTCTTCTGAAAAGTCTGGCTGAAACGCTGTACATGCTTTCTGTTTCAGCTATCATTGCCGCTTTAATCGGCATTCCCCTGGGTATTCTTCTAGTGGTTACAGAAAAACATGGCATTCTTGCCTGCCCGGTATTGAATAAGCCTCTGGCTTTCATTATCAACCTCATCCGTTCCATTCCATTCATTATCCTCATGGTGGCCATCATCCCTTTCACCAGGCTGGTGGCAGGCACCTCCATTGGTACCACGGCAGCCATCGTCCCTCTGACCATCGCTGCCATCCCCTACACCGCCCGCATGGTGGAAACTTCCATCCGTGAAATCCCCTTCGGCCTCATTGAGGCAGCGGAATCCATGGGTGCTTCTCCCCTGCAGATTATCTGGAAAGTTCTCATTCCGGAAGCCCTCCCCTCCATCATTGAAAGCTTGACTGTAGTCATCGTATCCTTAATCGGTGCTTCCGCCATGGCCGGTACCATCGGCGGCGGCGGCCTCGGTGATCTGGCCATCCGTTACGGATACCAGCGCTTCCAGGCAGATGTAATGATTGCTACCATCATTGTCCTGGTCATTATCGTGCAGCTCCTCCAGTTCATTGGCAGCAACCTGGCCAAGAAGGCAGACAAGCGTTAAATCTGTATATAATGGGATTCAAGCCCTTATATAATATTTCCAGATTTCATATAGAAACATGAAATCTCATTCAAAAGAGAAAGGAAGTCCTATCTATGTTAAAGAAGTTAGCTATTGCCAGCCTGTGCGCCCTCTCCGCAGCAGCATTCATCACCGGCTGCGGTTCCAGCCAGAAGCCGGCATCCTCTGCAGCAGCTTCTGCGCCTGCAGAAAAGAAAGAAATTACCGTAGGTGCTACTGCCGGTCCCCATGCAGAAGTGGTAGAAGCAGCTGCCAAAGAAGCCGAAAAGAATGGCCTCAAAGTGAATGTTAAAGAATTCTCCGATTACATCACCCCTGACCAGGCACTGGCAGATGGGGACCTGGATATCGTAGTATACCAGCACAAGCCATTCATGGAAAACTTTAATAAACAGCATGGCACTCACCTCACCGACATCGGCAGAGCCATCCTCATGCGTATGGGCATTTACTCCAATAAAGTAAAGGACGTAAAAGACCTTCCTGAGGGAGCAACCATTTCCATTCCTAATGATCCCACCAACGAAGGCCGCGGCCTCCAGCTGCTGGAAAAAGCGGGCGTTATTAAGTTGAAAGAGGGCGTAGGCATGAAAGCTACCCCTGCTGATGTTGTAGAAAACCCGAAAAACATTCAGTTTAAGGAAATCGAAGCAGCCCAGCTTCCCAGAAGCCTTGACGATGTGGATGCATCGGTTATCACTATGAACTATGTCATGAGTGCAGGCCTCTCCCCTGAAAAGCAGGGTATCTTCCTGGAAGATAAAGATACTCCGCTGGCAGTTATGATTATTGCCGTACGTGAAAAGGATAAGGATCAGCCTGCCTATAAGAAATTCGTTCAGGCTTATCAGTCTGACGCTGTTAAGAAATTCATTGCTGAAAAATACAAAGGCACCATCGTTCCTGCCTGGGACTAATCGTCTGCTTAAACAAAAAGCTTTGGAAAAGTTTCCTTTTCCAAAGCTTTTTTATTGGGACAAACCAGATAAGCCGGATGTCCAAGGCGCATCCAGTCGTCTATACGCTATCTCCTCCAGACCTTCTCCGCCAGGAGAGCCATTCTTTCATGGCCTTCCCTGTTGGGGTGGACACCATCGCTGTACCATTTTTGTTCCGGCGAAAAGGCTTTTGTAAAATCAAGGACCGGCAGATTCCACTCCTTAGCCAGTGAGCGAAGGAATTTCTGATATTCCTGAAGGTCCCTTTTATTCCTTTTAAAGGAGCCCGCTTCCTGCCATCCCGTTTCTACACTCATTTCCGTAAAGAGCGGAGGAATGCCAAGAGTCAGCGGAATCCTTCCTGCCAGCCTGCCCAAAGACTTTTCTACCATATTTTCCAAAACCACAAGGCGAAGGCCAAAGAGGATATCATTGGTACCACCCATGAAAAAATACCCCTCATCCTTCCGCACCCTGCCGGAAGCAGCAGAAAGTCTGTCCAGTATGTCGGAAGCCATAGAGCCTGAAAGTCCATGGTTATAAAGGGTTATCCTTTTCAGTGCATGATCTGCCAGAGCTACCCATCCTTCACCGGGAAGAACACCATAGCCTTCAGTAAGACTGTCGCCGAAACAGTGAATCATAGAAATGTTCTGGTTCCATAAAGCACTCATGGTTATCACCTCATCCTGATTGTATCATAAGCCATGGGCCGCAGGAAAGGCAGAAAGCTCCATGGGCTGGATTCAGAAATAAAGAAGCAGGCCTCTCCTGCGGCGGAAGGCATAGAAGGGCTTTCCGTGAAGAAACAGTGAAATCTATGATTCATTGATTTTCTCTTGATTTCTTGTCTCTATTTTTATACAAAAAAGCCTCCCGAAGGAGGCTTTTTGAATAGATATTATTCATCTACTGTAACCGTTTTCTTTGGTTTTCTGAACCCGTGAATTCTTTCAATAACGATGAACAGCATAGGAACAATGAAAATCTGGAAGAAGGTAGCAGACAGCACGCCGAATACCACAGCAATACCCATTTCAGAACGGGAATTGGATCCGGCGCCGGTGGACAGGGCCAGAGGCACGTTGCCCAGGATGAATGCCAGGGAGGTCATGAGAATTGGGCGGAGACGAATCTTTGATGCTTCAATAGAAGCCTTCACCACTTCCATACCGCTATCCACACGAACCTTTGCATATTCTACAATCAGAATCGCATTCTTGGCCGCCAGACCGATAATAGTCAGAAGACCGATCTGGAAGTAAATATCGTTGTACACATTAAACGCAAATGCACCAAGGCAGGCTCCGAAGAAACCTGTAGGAATACCAAGAATGACAGAGAAAGGCACCTTCCAGCTTTCATAAAGTGCTGCCAGGGACAGGAATACGAAGAGCATACCCAAAGCCAGTGCATAAATGGTTTTGCCGCCGGCTTCACGTTCCTGGGCAGAGGATTCGGCAAAGGCATAGCCATAGCCGTTTGGCAGGGTTTCCTTTGCGACCTGTTCCAGTGCATCCAGTGCCTGGCCGGAGGAGTAGCCTGCAGCCTGATTACCGCCGATCGTGACGGCAGGGAAGTTGTTATAACGGGTAATAACCGCAATGGCATTGGATTTCTTAGGTGTAATGAAGTTGGAAATCGGTACCATATTGCCCTTGTTGTCCTTTACGGTGAGGAACTTGTTGTCGTTTGGACTCATGCGGTACTGGGTATCAGCCTGGGCCACAACTTTGAAGTTACGTCCATAAATGGTGAAATCGTTAATCTGAACCGAGCCGTAGTAGGCCTGAAGGGCTGTAAAGATATCGCTCACATTAACACCGTTTTTGGCTGCCTTATCCCTGTCAATATCGAAGTTATAGGACGGGGTATCCATACGGAAGGTGGTGTAGGCCATCTGGATTTCCGGGCGCTGGTTCGCAGCAGCCAGGAATTTTCCGATAACAGCCTGCATATTTTCATTGGAATCACCGCTCTTATTCTGGATATAGAGGGTAAAGCCGCCGGAGTTGCCGAGGCCCGGAATAGGCGGTGGGTTCAGTGCCATCAGGGTGACGCCGGGATGGGTAGCATTGAAGGCAAAGGCTTTAGCCATCACCGCATCCAGCTGCATATCCTTGGTCTTACGTTCATCCCAGGGTTTGAGCTTTACAAAGGACAGACCGGCATTCGGCTTCTGGCCGCCGGAAAGGATATCCATGCCTACCACGCCCTGGGTTACCTCAACGGCCGGATCTTCGCCGATGTATTTCAGGAATTCCGTTAGATACTGGGCAGTCCTTACATTCACTGCACCTTCCGGCAGCTGGATAGCATTCAGGAAGAAACCGTTATCTTCCTGGGGAATAAAGGCCGTAGGCAGCTTGATAAACATGAAGGTTGCCGCAATGAAGAGGGCAAAAAGCACACCGATAGGTACATAGATGGCATGAGCCAGTTTCTGCAGCACCACACCATAACATTCCACCATACGATCGAATCCGTCATTGAAGCGGTCCCACATGCGGTCGATTCTTCCTTTATCCGCTTTCTTCTTAGCCGGTTTCAGGAGGCCGGCGCAAAGTGCTGGTGTCAGGGACAGGGCAGTAAATGCGGAGAGAATGACGGAAACGGCAATGGTCAGGGCAAACTGTTTGTACAGGATACCCATAATGCCGCCAAGGAAGGCAACCGGCACGAATACGGCAGCCAGTACCACGGCGACGCCGATAACCGGGCTCTGCACCTTCTGCATGGCCGCTACCGTAGCTTCCTTCGGGTTCATGTTGTTGTAGCGCATTTCGTATTCCACCGCTTCGATAACTACGATGGCATCATCTACAACCAGCCCGATGGCAAGCACCATGGCGAAAAGAGTTAATGTATTAATGGTAAATCCAAGAATTTCAAAGGAAGCAAAGGTACCAAGGAGGGATACAGGCACCGCAATCATAGGAATCAGTGTGGATCTCCAGTTCTGAAGGAAAATATACACGATGATAGCTACAATGATCAGTGCTTCGAAGAAGGTATGGAGCACTTCCTTGATGGAAGCATAAATGAAGTCCGTGTTATCCATATTGATGACATATTTCATATCATCGGGGAAGGACTTGGCATCTTCTGCCAGTTTTGCCTTAATGGCGCCAATGGTTTCCACAGCATTGGCATCATCGGTGAGGGAGAAGGCCACAGCCGAAATTTCATAGTTGCCGGCTCTGGAAATAAAGTTGTAATCCTTCGCATCCAGTTCCGTGCGGGCTACATCCTTCAGATGAAGGAGGCTGCCGTCACTGTTGGTGCGAAGTACGATATTGCCGAATTCTTCAGCAGTCACCAGACGGCCTTTGGCGGTGATGACGTACTGGAAGGGCTGGTCCTTTGTAACCGGCGGTGCGCCGATGTTGCCGGCGGCAATCTGCTGGTTCTGGCTTGTCACCGCAGAAATAACTTCAGCAGCGGTGATATTGTTCTGCGCCATCTTGGTGGGGTCCATCCAGATGCGCATGGCAAAATCGGAACCAAATTCCTGTACTGTACCAACACCTTTAATAGACTTCAGTTCGTCCAGATAGTTCATACTGAAGTAGTTTTTCAGGAAATTCTTGTCATAGGTGCCGTTAGGAGAATAGAAACTGACAACCAATGCCATATCGCCGGAAGATTTCCTGGTCGTAACGCCGATATTGCGGACTGTATCAGGAAGTCCCGCATCGGAGGCGGTAACACCGTTCTGTACACGGACCGTAGCCAGATCGGAGTCCGTGCCCATGGCAAACTGCACATTAAGGGAATAGGAGCCATTGGAGTTACTGTTGGAGTTCATACTGTCGAACCCTTCCACCCCTACCACGTTCTTTTCGATGACTTCGGCCACCGTCTGTGCCACAACTTCCGCATCAGCGCCCGGATAGGTGGCTCTTACGGAAACCTGGGGCGGTGTAATGCGCGGGTAGCGGTCCACGGGCAGGGAAAATACAGCCAGCAGCCCTGCAATGGAAACCACCAGCGCCACAACGATAGCAAAGATAGGACGCTTGATAAAGAAATTAGCCATAGGTCCTCCTTACTGCTTTTGGGCAGTACCGCTCTGTCCTTTAACGGAATCAGCTGCGTCCTGTTCCAGCTTTTCCTTCGTTGTTTCTTCTGGAGCCACTGCCTGGCCTACCTGTACTTTGTTCTGGCCATCTACTACAATCACATCATTTTCGTCCAAGCCGCTTTCAATAATGGTGTAAATGCCGTAAGTACCTCCGGTCTTTACAGCTTTCTGGGTTATCTTCCCATCCACCACTACATCTACAATATCTTTATTCAAGAGCTGCACCAGTGCCTTAGTCGGGATGAGGAGAGAACCTTTGGCAATTTCATTATCAGAAACTACAGCTGCGTACATGCCGGGTACCAGAAGGTTGTCAGGATTCGGGAAAGCCGCTTTCATAGAAAGCTGACCGCCGCTCAAGTTCGGGTTAACCTGTACGATCTTACCGGTTTCTCCATAAATAGACCCATCGGAAAGGCGAAGTTTCAGGGCATCTCCCAGCCGACCGGTTCCATTCTTGTCTTTATTTAAAGCCAGATATTCATTTTCTGACATATCAAACTGTACGTAAATGGGGTTGGAAGAAGAAATAGTGACCAGTGCGGTAGTACCAGCCGTGGCAAAAGTTCCGATATTCACGTCATCCATAGAAAGCTTCCCATTGAAAGGTGCTGTCACAATGGTATCACTCAGGTTTGTGGAAGCAATATCCACCTGAGCCTGGGCAGCATCCATGGCTCCTTTGTAAGCATCGGCTGCTGCCTTCTGATTATCATATACTTTCTGAGAAATAGCACCGGCAGCAATGAGCTGATCGTAGCGTGCAAGGTCAGTGGCCGCATTCTCATAATTAGCTGCTGCCTGCGCCGCCTGGGCCTGAGCATTAGCCAGCTGAGAACTGTAATTCCTTGTATCCAGCCGATACAGAGGCTGGCCTTCTGTCACCTGCTGTCCGCCGGTAATATACTTTTCCATCACGGTGCCAGATACCTTGGATCTCACCGGTACCTCTTGCAGAGCCATAATAGAACCTGTATATTCTCTCATAATAGGCGTATCTGACTTGAAAGGCTTAAATGTAGTAACCTTAATAGCCTGCTTCTGCCCTGCTGCCTGCTGGGAAGAACCGCAGCCCCCCAGGAAGACGCCTCCTGATAAAAGGAATCCTGCTGCCATCACTGCGGCAGCAAACTTTTTATATCTCATACATAACCCCCTTGCAAAAGATGGTAGAGCAGATTTGGGCAATTTAAAACTATCCTGCTCTTTTGAATTGTTCTTATAATATCAGATTATTGACTAATAGTCAATCGAAAAGAACATGTTACCGAAGATAAATTTATAGAATATGAGAAAGCATTAATCATCTGACTTTATCCACCGGCACCTTCATAACCGCCTTTCGAAGAATTTCCTTTCCCTGCTTCCCCTGGCAGAGGGGACGGTGCAGGTCTTCCGGGAAAAATACGGCAAATCTGCCTTCCGTAAAATATACTTTCGATTCCTTTTCTTTATGGGATGCAAAGAAGTACAAATCTCGGTCCTGATGGGATTCTACCACCCGGGGCGAATCAAAAATCGTTTCAACACCGATCCATTCTTCCTCCCCCCTGATTTCATACTGGATATCAATGAACTTTTTATGTCCCTCCAGCTTTCTGTCTTCCTCCGGTTCCGTAGCGGGAGACTCCACGGACATGGTGCAGCCCAAAAGTTCATACTTCCCATCAGGAACAGAGGCGAAATCAAAATCCCGAACAGCCCTGAGACACTGACTGATAAAAGGCGGAAGCTGTTTTTCATAGGCTTCCAGATGATGAATATCTCCGGTAATCATATAATCCTCCTTATTTCTACATTGGTTAGCCAACTTATTATACCACGAACTTCCCCATTCAGGGGCACAAAAAAACCCGCTGAAAGCGGGTTCATGGTGGGACTATCTGGGTTCGAACCGGAGACCTCTTCGATGTGAGCGAAGCGCTCTGACCAACTGAGCTATAGCCCCATGACGAAAGTTATTATAACACAGAAGAAATGATTTGTTAAGCCTTTTTATCATTTTACCAAATCGGCCGGAAAGATGGATAAAAAACCGGTGCCCGCCGGACGCGAAGAAGCAGAAATACATAGCTCCATTTCCGAATGTATATGTACGGATGAAAGAGAAGAAAAAGAAAGCATAGAGCTGCCTAAGAAATCTAAGATTCAAAAGTACTCGTCATTCTTATAAAAGCAGACTCTATGAATGCTTTTTTAAAGATGGACTATCTGCCAATCACCGTTATTCAGTCCATAAGCCTTTCAGCCCGGGAAGCGGAGATACCGCAGCCCCGGCCTGAATCAGTTCCTCTTATTTTTCCTGCGCTTCCAGTACTTTTTCTGCGGCTCCCATGATGGCCAGCTGGGCAGACTCAAAAGTCAGACCGCCCTGGAAGTACATAACATAAGGTGGACGGACAGGGCCATCGGCAGACATTTCGATGGTAGACCCCTGTACGAAAGTACCAGCTGCCATGAGGATGGGATCCACATATCCCGGCATGGGCCCCGGTACTGGAGTGGCGTCCGAATCTACGGGAGACCAGTTCTGAATGGCTTCGGCGAAGCGGCACATGTTTTCTTCAGAATCCAGTGTCACCGTGGTAATGAGGTCTGTTCTAAGATGTCCCGGTTCAGGGCTTGTTTTGAAGCCAATGAGCTTGAAGACAGCCGCACAGAATTCAGCGCTCATCATAGCCTGTCTTGTCATATGGGGTGCCAGGAAGAGTCCTTCGAAGAAAGGACGGTAGGAAGCGGCATAGGAACCCATTTCTCCACCAAGGCCCGGTGCAGTCCACACATAGGAGCAGCGTTCCACCAGGTCTTTTCTGCCGCAGATATAGGCACCGGTAGGAGCCAGACCGCCGCCGGCGTTTTTAATGAGGGAACCGGCTGTAATATCGGCACCCAGTTCAATAGGCTCTTCTTTATTGGTAAATTCTCCGTAGCAGTTATCCACAAAGCAGATGGTGTCCGGATTTTTAGCCTTCACTGTATCAATGATTTTTTTCATATCACTGGGAAATAGAGAGTCCCGCAGCATATATCCCCGAGAGCGCTGAATTTCCACCAGTTTTGTATTTTCATCCACCGCATCCGCAATGGCCTGGAGGTCATAGGTATTTCCTTTTAAAGGAACTTCTTTATAGTGGACGCCTTTGGAAATCAGATTGCCCGGTGCGTTGCCCGTAATACCGATAACGCTTTCCATAGTGTCATAGGGCGCACCTACTGCGGAAACCATGGTATCTCCCGGTTCCAGAAGGGCCAGGAGGACCGTAGCCAGGGCGTGGGTGCCGGATACGAAATGAGGTCTGACCAGGGCGCTTTCCGCATGGAATATATCGCACCAGATTTCTTCCAGCTTTTCCCTTCCCGGGTCCCCGTAGCCGTAGCCGTTGGAAGGAGCAAAATGGTAGGCAGACAGGTGGTGTTTCCTGAAGGCACTTAAAACTTTTTCTGTGTTATAGAGAGAAATCTCTTCCATTTCATGAAAAACAGGCGCACAAAGAGCAAGCGCCTCTTTCTGTACCTGTTCAAGTTCTTTATTCATTTGTTATTCTCAGATCCTTTGTATAGTAGATATAGCATGTTTATAAATGAGCTGGGAACGGTTTTCGCTCACCAGAAGCACAGTGAAGCTGTCGAAGGATTTGACCTTCCCCTTCAGCTGTACGCCGTTCATCAGGAATATACTGACCGGAACATTTTCCTTTCTGGCTTCGTTCAGAAATGTGTCCTGCAGATTCATTTTTCCTTCCATCTTGTTTCTCCTCCGAAATATGAAATGACATAGGCCTTGATTTCCCTGTACCATATGTCTTCCTCTGATGGGCCGCGTTCCACCCAGTGAATATATGGCATTCGTCTATACCAGGTCAGCTGTCTTTTGGCAAAGTGCCGGGTATTTTTCTGAATCAGCGCTTCCCCTTCCTCAAGAGAAAGCTCCCCCTTCACCACAGGAATCATTTCTTTATAGCCGATTCCTTTCAGCGACTGGGCTTTTTCAGAAAGTCCGGAGGCAAGGAGCTTCTTCACTTCCTCCGGGAGTCCTGCTTCTATCATGCGGTGGACTCGCTTATTTATTCTATCATATAAAACGGCTCTGTCCATAGCAATTCCTATAACCGGACCGTCATACAGGAGAGAATCGGATTTCAAAGGCTCCTTTTCTCCCTCTCCTGCCTCCAGAAGCTCCAGTTTCCGTATCATGCGCTGCGCGTCGGGAGGAATATCTTTCTCCCCCTTTTCACGAAGCAGATTTTCCAGAGCTTCCTTTCCTTTCTCCTCCAGTATCCTTTCAAATTTTTTCCGTCCCTCCCCTCGAGGAAGAAAGGTATATCCCTCAAGGAGCCCCTGAATATAGAGGCCGGTACCGCCGCAGAGGATGGGAATCCGTCCTGCTTCATTTTCCTCATGAATAATTTTCCTGGCCTTCTCCTGGAAATCAGCAGCAGAGTACGGCTCTGAGGGTTCCAGCTCATCCACCAGGAAATGACGGATGCCCCGGGCCTCTTCCTTTGTCACTTTGGCGGTGCCGATGTCCATATGCTTATAAATCTGGAAGGCATCACCGGAAATAATGGAAGAGCCCAAAGCCTCTGCCAAATGCACTGCCAGGTCCGTTTTTCCTGAGGCCGTGGGACCCAGGATGGTGATAAGTCTTTCTTTTTTCATACATCAATCACCCCGTACGCCGTGGATTGTCCCTGATGGGAATAGATGGAAGAAAAGAGGCTGTTCTGAAATAAGAGAGAAAAGGGCCTTTCTTTAACTATAATTCTTTTTCTGGCAATATGCAAAGCCAAAGTCAGGATTTCCTCATCCAGAAGATCATAGGAAGCAGCCCGCCGGAAACCTTCCATCCGGTTGACGTCCCTTTTCACCGGAGCGCGGAACATGGTATCGAAATAAATCACATCAAAGCTTTTAGGGGCAGCCTTTTGAAGGAAGGTGCGAAAATCCTCATGAAGCAGATGGATACGCCGAAGGGCCTTCGTTATTCTTTCATTTCCGCCATCAAAGGACGAAAGCCCGACCCGGCCGATTTCATAGAGGGCGGTGCTTTTTTCCAGGCTGGTCACATTTCCTTCTTTCCCCAGAAACCAGCTCATGACAGTAGAATCACCACCCTGGCCAAAGGTGGCATCCAGTACGGAGAGAGGTCTTTCTGGAGGAAGGAGACGACAGAGACGGTCGCTGTTTCCTCTTTCCATCTGAGCTGTGCGAAGTACGGCCGTGCCCAGATGGAAACGGTATTCTTCCCCACCTGTCCAGAAGGAAGGCTGCTTTTTCCCATAGATGAGAAAGCCATCCATGTGGTTCATCGCTGCCATCTCTTCAAGGGTCCCCTCCCGGGGAATATAAGGCAGGGCTAGGGCTCTGGCTCTTTCCTTTGCCTCATCCCGCACTGGACGGCTGTAGTTTCTAATAGTGGTCACTCCTGTGTTCATGGCCGTTTGAAAAGCCTTCCCAATTCAACAGGCGTGAATTTTACAATGGTAGGCCGTCCATGGGGACATACGAAGGGGCGGGATGTATGAAAGAGATCGCGAATCAGTTCTTTCATCTGCCGGATATTCAAAGGGTCCCCCCTCTTGATAGCGCCCCGGCAGGCGGCATAGGCCATCATACGGTGACGCATGGTTTCCGGCGAAGGCACATCCTTTTCATGGTATGCCTTTACAATATCCCCCATAACCCGTTCCATTTCAGCAGCGGAAAGATCTTCAGGAGATCCGGTAATGCGAATCACGTCAGGGCCTGCCTGTTCAAAGGTAATCCCCAGTTTCTCTATATCCGCCCGATGGTCCTCCAGAAGATTGACGTCTCCGCTGTCCACATGGATGAGATAGGGTATGAGGATTTCCTGCACCGGTATACCTTCCGCTCTTTCCGCCAGATGATCGTAACGCACCCTTTCATGGGCAGCATGCTGATCAATGATGAGAAGATCTTTCCCATGCTGACAGAGAATGAAACAGTCCGATACCTGTCCTAAAGGGATAACCGGATCTTCCTGCTTTTCTTCTTCAAAAAGGGGATCCGTCTCCAGATGTTCCCGCTTCGGCTCTTCTTTTCGATATTCGTCAAAAACAGAGTGGTTTGTGAAAAGGTCCTTCTCTTCTGTGTCCGGCGCAAAGGAAGGAGCTCTTCTTTCTCCGAAATGATCAGCCCCTTGCCCCCGGCTTTCTTCATAAGAAGGAGACGGTTCTCCCCAGGAGCTTTTCGGTCTGGTTTCCTCGGAAAGCCCGATGTCCGGTTTGCCGAGAGGTTTGTCTTCCACCCTGATAGAACCGGGGTTGAAATCATGTTCTTTCACCACTTCATGACCGGGGTCATGAATCATTTCTCTGGCAATGGTATCGGCGGTGGACTGGGACGTCAGAGTGCCCAGTACGCCATGGTACACCAGGCGGAATACAGACTGCTCATCAGAGAATTTAATTTCCCTTTTCTGGGGATGAACGTTCACATCAATGCTTTCCGGCGGCACCTGGAATGAAAGAACCATGAGCGGATATCCGTTCTTCGGCAGCAGAGAATGATAAGCATTATCCACAGCCTTGGATACCACTGCACTATCCACCACCCTCCGGTTAATGATGATAGTCTGGTATTGGCGGCTGCTCTTCAGAAGAGAAGGCTTGGAAATCAGCCCTTCCAAGGCAATATGTTCCCCTTCTTCTTCCACTGGAAGCATTTCGCCGGCCGTCTTTGTGCCGTATAAAGCGGAAACCACATCCATCAGTCTTCCGTTGCCCGGCGTTTCAATGACGGTCCTTCCGTTATTAATAAGCCGAAAGGCAATATCCGGATTGGCCAGGGCCAGTTTTCCCACCATGCTGTTGATACGGGAAGATTCGGTTCGTTCCGATTTCAAAAATTTTTTTCGGGCCGGCACATTGTAGAAGAGATCCCTCACTTCTACGGTGGTGCCGGCAGGAGCGCCGGCAGGCCTGACTTCAGTGATTTCGCCGCCGGTCATTTCCAATACTGTTCCCTCATTATCCTCGCTCCGCCTGGTGGTAATAGTGGCTCTGGAAACGGAAGCAATGCTGGGCAGTGCTTCACCGCGAAAACCCAGGGAAGCAATGTGGTAAATGTTATCTACAGAGGAAATCTTGCTGGTAGCATGGCGGATAACAGAAAGTTTGGCATCCTCTTCCGTCATGCCGCAGCCGTCGTCGGTGACACGGATATAAGTCATGCCGCCGTCTGCGATTTCCACCTCAATGGAAGAGGCACTGGCGTCCACTGCATTTTCCACCAGTTCCTTCACTGCATTCACCGGACGCTCTACCACCTCACCGGCAGCAATCTGGTTAGCGGTGACTTCATCCAGAATATGAATAACTGCCATTATCTGCCCTCCTTGGCTTCCTTGCTTAAGCGGAAGAGAATTTCCATAGCCTCAATGGGCGTCTTGCTCATAACGTCCATATGGGCCAGTTCTTCAATAATAGGAGATGTAAAAAGATCGAGTCCCGGGGATGCCTGTTTTTCAGGCGCCGATTTCACAGGAGCCGGGTTGTTTCCTTCTTCCTCCAGGCCCTGAAGGATTTCATCAGCCCGCTTCAGAAGAGATTCCGGCAGTCCCGCCAGGCGGGCCACATGGATGCCATAGCTTCTGTCAGCACAGCCAGGAACGATGCGGCGGAGGAATGTGATTTCCTTTCCTCTTTCCTTGACAGATACAGTATAGTTTTTAATATGACTGCTTTCATCAGCCATGACCGACAGCTCGTGATAATGGGTGGCAAAGAGGGTAAAGCCATGAATTTTCCTGTCAATGTACTCTACTACAGCCCGGGCAATGCTCATACCGTCATAGGTGCTGGTGCCCCGACCGATTTCGTCCAGAAGAATGAGGCTGTTTCTGGTAGCATGACGAAGGATATGGGATACCTCCTGCATTTCTACCATGAAGGTACTCTGACCTGTAGAAATATCATCGGTGGCTCCTACCCTGGTGAAAATGCGGTCCACTGGCGAGAAGGAAGCGCTCTTCGCAGGAATGAAGGACCCTGTCTGTGCCATAATAGTCAGCACCGCCACCTGACGCATATAGGTAGATTTGCCTGCCATGTTGGGTCCAGTGATAACAAGGATTTCCTGGTCATTATGGTTGAGCTCCGTATCGTTGGGCACGAACATTTCTCGTTTCAAGGCATGCTCTACCATGGGATGGCGGCCATCTTGGATGGAAATCCGGCCCTCCCGGCTATTTGTAATCCGGGGCCTGGTATAGCGGTCCTTCAGCGCCGCTCTGGCAAGACTGGCAATGCAGTCCAAGGCTGCCAGCGCCCTCGCCGTTTTCTGCATATCCGGAATTTCCGGCCGGATTTCTGCTTTCACAGCCTGATAGATCTTAAGCTCCAGTTCTTCTGTCTTTTCCTTAGCCGTCAGCGCTTTGGCCTCAAATTCCTTTAATTCCGGTGTAATGTAACGCTCTGCATTTACCAGAGTCTGCTTTCTCATGTAGTAAGGCGGAATAGGAATCTTATTGGCATTGGAAATTTCAAAATAGTAGCCGAATACATTATTAAAACCGATTTTCAGTTTGATGCCGGTCTTTGTCTTCTCTCTTTCCTCCAGATCCGCAATATACTGCTGACTGTTTTCAGAAAGAGACCTCACTTCATCCAGTTCTGCAGAAAAGCCTTCCTTAATGTACTTTCCGTCCCTCACATTGCCAGTGCCATTTTCATTCATAGAACGGTCAAGCAGATCAAATACCGGACCATGAATGCCGATCTGGGCATTGATTTTCTTCAGAATCACAGAGCCTGCACCGGACAGAAGTTTTTTGATTTCCGGAATCATGCGAAGGCTTGCCTTCAGAGCCAGTAAATCTTTGGGAGAGGTGGAATTGGCTTCGATACGGGAAAGAATACGCTCGAAATCAAAGACATGGGAAAGCATGTCCTCCAGATTTGTGAGCTCCGTCATGTGGTTCGTAAGCTCCTCTATGCCGTCCTGCCGCAGGATAATGCGGTTCACATCGGTCAAAGGCCGTTCCAGCCACCGTTTCAGAAGCCTGGCACCCATGGCGGTGTGGGTATAATCCAGAAGTTCAAGAAGAGTTCCCTTCCTGCCGCCATCCCTCATATTTCTGGTAATTTCCAGATTCCGAAGGCATTCCTCCGAAAGGGTCAGGGTGTGATCTTCCCGAATGGGAAGGACTGAATGAAATACGGAAACCTCCGATTTCATCACATCCCGGATATAGGCAGAAAGGCGGCGGAACACTGTCTTCACATTCTCATTGTCAATGGAAGCACAAGCTTCAGGAAGATTTCCTTCCTCTTCCCCTTCGGCCCGAGACATAAGGCAGGCCCCCAGTCTGGCAGATGCAAAACCCGTCAGTTTACTGTAAAAGTCATCGGATACACTGCATACCGCCTCGGCCGGAGAGTATACCGAAAGCATGTCGAAGAAATCGTCCCTTTCCTTCTTCTTATCCCATACGCCCCACCAGCATTCACCGGTAGACACGTCGGAAAGCACTGCGTCCAGTTCCTTATCCGTTTCCATAATGTAAATCAGATAATTGTTAGATTTGTCGGCAATGGAATTTTCAAAAAGAATGGTTCCTGGAGTAATGACCCGGATTACATCCCGTTTGACCAGGCCTTTGGCCTTCTTCGGGTCTTCCAGCTGCTCACAGATAGCCACCTTGTACCCCTTCTGGATCAGTCGGTAAATGTAGATTTCCGCCGCATGAAAAGGAACGCCGCACATAGGCACCCGTCCTTCGGCGCCTGCGTTCTTCCCGGTCAGCGTGAGCTCCAGCTCATGGGATGCAGTCACTGCATCGTCATAAAAAAGTTCATAGAAATCGCCCAGCCGGTAAAAAAGAAGGCAGTCCCTATACTGGTCCTTCACCTTTCTGTATTGTTCCATTAAAGGCGTTTTTGCCATGTCATCACCCCGTTCTTTTGGTTTCTTTATATGGAAGGATTATATATTAAAATATCCGGCATCCTTAGGTGTAAGGGTTTCTAAGCTTGACAGAGGCCTTTGTCCTTTGAGGTCAGAGAAGCTCCCCCTTCAGCACCCAGGTCTGGGCAGTGTCCACTTTGGCCATTCTGGTATCTCCTACCTTGATTCCCTCTTCATAGGGGAAGAGAATCATTTTATTGGTGGAAGTTCTGCCGAACCAGTGGTTTGGATCCTGTTTGGAAGGGCCCTCAATAATAATCTCATAGTTTTTCCCTTCCATTTCCCTGTTCAGTTCCAGAGAAATTTCATTCTGGGTATCCATGAGCTCCTGGAGTCGGCGATGCTTGGTTTCATCATCAATCTGGTTTTCCATCCGCGCCGCCGGTGTACCGGTTCTGGGGGAATATATGAAGGTGTAGGCAGAGTCAAAGCGCACTTCCTTCAGAAGCTTTATGGTTTCCTGATGCATTTCTTCCGTTTCACCGGGGAAGCCAGTAATGAGATCCGTAGTAAGAGCCACATCAGGCATTTTCTGCCGTACATAATTCACCAGTTCTTTAAAATGTTCGATCGTATAGCCCCGGTTCATCTGTTTCAGCATTTCATTGGAACCATGCTGCACAGGAAGGTGCATGTGACGCACCACCTTGGGAGAAGCTGCCATGGCATCGATCATATCAAAGGTCATATCCCTGGGGTGGGAAGTCATGTAGCGCACTCTTTCGATGCCGTCGATTTTGTCAATAGCCCGAATCAGGTCACCGAAGTTAGTGCCGTTCCGGAAATCAAGACCATAGGAATTCACGTTCTGCCCCAAAAGGGTAATTTCCTTGTATCCCGTTTCTGCCAGTCCTTTGATTTCCCGGCAGATATCGTCAATGGTACGGCTGATTTCCCGTCCCCGCACGTAAGGGACAATGCAGTAGGTGCAAAACTTGTTACAGCCCTGCATAATGGGAATCCATGCAAAAACCCTGGATTTCCGCACGGAGCGGAGTTCGCTGTAATCCCTCACGCTATGGGGATTACGCTCTGTCTTTACGATATGACCGCCCCGGGCATTTTCTCTTGAAATAATATCCTTCAGGTCATGAATGTGGTAAGGTCCGATGACGAAATCGATGATAGGCATCCGTTCAATCAGTTTTCCCTTATTTTCCTGGGCCATACAGCCTGCAATGCCAAGAAGCATACGGGGATTTTTGTCTTTCAGTTTCTTAATTTCCCCGATTTTACCATACACCTTTTCTTCCGCGTTCTGCCGGACGGAGCAGGTATTCATAATCACAATATCTGCATCCTCCATGTTTTCTGCCGGCTTGTATCCCAGATCCTCCAGCTGTCCATTGATACGTTCTGTATCATTTTCGTTCATCTGACAGCCATAGGTAATGGTATAGTAGTATTTTTCATCTGTGAGCCGCTTTTCTTCCACGACTTTCCTCCTGTAATGAATGCATGAGTTTATAACCGTTATCGTATTATTATATCATATTTCCCGGAGGAGAAATTTCATTTTAAAAAGCCATCGGTGCATCCGATGACTTTTCTTAAAAATCTTATTGATCCAGCTTCTTGAAGAGGCTTGCCATTTCCAGAGCATCCATGGCACATTCAAAGCCCTTGTTGCCGGACTTCAGACCGGCCCGGTTGATTGCCTGCTCAATGGTATCGGTAGTAAGCACACCGTAGAGCACAGGTACACCGCTGGAAAGGGAAGCCATGGCCACGCCCTTGGTTACTTCGGTGGCCACATGTTCATAGTGGTCCGTTTCCCCGCGAATTACGGCGCCCAGACAGATGACTGCATCATACCGTCCGCTTTCGGCCATTTTTTTGGCAGCCAGAGGAATCTCAAAGGCACCGGGCACCCAGGCCAGGTCCACCTTGTCCATATCCACCCCATGACGGGAAAGGCCGTCCACTGCACCGTCAATGAGTTTGGAAACGATGACTTCATTGAAACGGGAAGCCACAATGCCTACACGAATCTGATTCTCATTAAAAAGTCCGGAAATAATATTCATTTTCTACTCCTTTATCTCTTGATTCAGCTATGAAAACACGGATGAAACGATATAAATCAATCGTTTCTTATGCCTTTGGTTCTTCAATATCTTTGTCCAGCTTCAACATATGACCCATTTTTTCCTGCTTGGTTTTAAGATAGAATTCATCTTCCCTGGTAGGAGCGATTTCAATGGGCACTCTTTCGGTAATGGAAATACCATAGTCCTTTACTTCATCCATTTTCTGAGGATTATTGGTGAGGAGACGGATTTTAGAAACTCCCAGGCTCTTTAAAATCTGGGCCCCCGTCATATATTCTCGAAGATCGGCCGCAAAACCAAGTTTCAAATTGGCTTCCACCGTATCATATCCCTGATCCTGGAGTGCATAGGCTCTGATCTTATTAATGAGACCAATACCGCGTCCCTCCTGACGGAGATAAACCAGAACACCTCTTCCTTCTTTGGCAATCTGCTTCATGGCAGCAGAGAGCTGCTGGCCGCAGTCGCAGCGGAGAGACCCGAAGCAGTCACCAGTCAGGCACTCGGAATGAATGCGGCAGAGAACCGGTGTGCCATCGGAAACATCCCCCATGGTCAGAGCCACATGGTGTTCATCATTCAGAAGATTCACAAACCCGTGAATTTCAAAATTGCCATACTTGGTAGGAAGTTTGGCAGCTGCCACTTCTTCTACCAGTTTTTCATGTTTCTTTCTGTATTCAATCAGTTCCTGGATATTGCCGATTTTCATGCCCTTTTCTCTGGCCAGCTTGAAAAGATCATCCCTTCTGGCCATGGTACCATCGGGATTCATGATTTCGCAGCAAAGGCCGGCAGGCTTAAGACCTGCCAGACGGGCCAGGTCTACGGTGGCTTCCGTATGGCCCTGACGTTCCAGAACGCCCCATTTCTTTGCTTTCAGCGGGAAAAGATGGCCAGGTCTTCTGAAATCTCCTGGTTTTGCGCCGTCCTTCACCGCTTCCAGGGCTGTCATGGAACGGGCAGCAGCCGATACGCCGGTGCCGGAATCTTTGTAGTCTATGGATTCCAGGAAAGCGGTGTGATGGTTATCCGTATTATGACGAATCATGGGCCCCAGATAGAGAGCATCTGCCATTTCTTCGGACATGGGCATACAGATGACGCCCTTGGCCTCTGATGCCATGCGGTTCACATTTTCCGGCGTAGCAAATTCAGCGGCGCAGATGTAATCCCCCTCATTCTCCCTGGATTCGGCATCCTGCATAATGACGATATGCCCTTTCCTGATTTCTTCAATAATTTCTTCAATACTGTCAAATTTATAATCCATAATGTCCTCCATGCCCCAAAGTTTCCAGCATACCCATGGTGAGACCTTCTTTCGGGCCTTCTTTCAAGAGCTGCTCTACGTATTTTCCTAAGTAGTCACATTCAATATTCACCAGGTCCCCCGGGTGCTTCCAAAGGAGGGCCGTCTCACTGCCCGTATGGGGAATAAGGGCAATGGAAAAGGACTGATCTGTCCTTTCTGCTACGGTGAGGCTGATGCCGTCCACCGCAACGGATCCTTTCTCTATGATATAGCGCATCCATTTCCGGTCAATGGAAATAGAAATATTGACTGCATTGTCATCCTTTTCCATGGCAAGGATGCGGCCCGTTCCATCCACATGGCCCATCATGATATGACCGCCCAGACGGTCCGAAAGGCGAAGAGCCCTTTCCAGATTCACCGGTGTATCGGGACGGAAAAGGGAAAAAGCAGTGCGCCGCATGGTTTCCGGCGTCACATCCGCAGTAAAGGACCTGCTGTCCATGGCAGTCACCGTAAGACAAGTCCCGTTCACGGCAATGCTGTCGCCGATTTTTGTCCCTTCCAACACCCTGTGGCAGGAAATCACCAGTTTCTCAGCCCTGCCGGCTTTGGAAATATGATGGATGCGGCCGATTTCTTCTACGATTCCTGTAAACATATTATGTTTCATTTCCGGAAGACTCTTCTGTTTTTGGCGCTTCCGGTCCTTCCTTTACTTCTTCCTCCAGACGGTCAATCCGCTCATCGGCGGCCTCTTTCTTTCCTTTATCCACATAAGCTTCGATGACAAGGTCTCCCCCGCAGGTTTCAGTGGACATATCTCTGAGCTTCACCGCCTCAGCCATGGAAGAGGTGCCGATACCGCCAATGAGGCCCGGTGCCCCAACGCCACCGATGATTTTAGGTGCTTCATAAATGCGCACCTTATCCACAATGCCTGCTTCAAAGGCAGAAGCTGCCAGGGAAGCACCGCCTTCCAGCAGGATGCCGTCAATTCCCTTCAGGGCCAGACCGGTCATGGCAGAAGCCAGATCCACCTTTCCTTTTTGATCGCCGTCGGTCATGATAATGTCCACGCCCAGTTTCGTGAGTTCCTCCCGCTTCTTTTCATCAGAAGAGGTGGTGGTAAGGACAATCACATCCCCGCCTTCCTGGAACACCCTGGCTTTCAGGGGCACCGACAGATTTCCATCCACAATAATCCGTACCGGATCATCCAGTCCTTCCGTACGGGCGGTCAGAAGGGGATTGTCGGCCATCACCGTACCGGCTCCCACCATGATTCCCTTATAGCAGCCCCGGAGCACATGGACCTCTTCCCGGGAATCCTCTGAGGAAATCCATTTGGAGTCCCCGGTGTGGCAGGCTGTTTTTCCATCCAGGGACATGGCCGCTTTATACAAGACAAAAGGCTTATGCTCTGTCACGTATTTCAGAAATACTTCATTCAGCTTCCGCGCTTCCTTCTCCATAACGCCAACAGTTACAAAAATGCCTGCATCCCGAAGGCGGCGGATGCCTTTTCCTGAAACCAGGGGGTTCGGGTCCACCATGGCCGTGACTACCCGGTCAATATCCTTTTCAATGATGAGATCTGCACAGGGCGGAGTCTTTCCATAATGGCTGCAAGGCTCCAGTGTCACATAAAGAGTAGCCCCCGAAGGGTCTTCCGTACAGTGAGCAAAGGCATTCACCTCCGCATGGGGCCCGCCGAATTTTTCATGCCAGCCTTCGCCGATAATCCGGCCATCTTTGACAATCACCGCCCCTACCATGGGGTTTGGTCTTGCATGGCCCATTCCCCGTACTGCCAGTTCCAGCGCCCGAGCCATAAATTTTCTATCTTCATCGATACGCAAAAAAATCCACCTTCCTTTCTTCCAGGGAGGTGGATTCATCATGCCAGGTCCACTCTTCTTTCATCCGGACTATACCGTCGGCTCTGGAATTTCACCAGACCTACCTCTATGATGAGGTTCGTGGGCTTTACCACCGGTGGGGACTTGCACCCCGCCCTGAAGAGATTCAAAATTCTCTATTATTATAACAGATTGAACAGGAAAGGCAAGAGGGCAGAGCCGCGACAGGGTAAGTCTTCCAGGCATAAGCCCGCCCTATATGTCAAAGCATAAGAGACTGCTTCTTTTAAAATCCCGCCCGCCTTCTGCTTATGGCTACTTCATCACTGCCGCTGCTGCCTGCGCCACGTCTATACCAATAGCCTCGATGCTTCGGAGTTTTCCATCTTTTGTACAGGAAATCCGTTTCCAGCCATACCGGTCAACCAGCTCCTGGTAAGCGCCGCAGCATTTCTTCAGATAGTCCAGATGCTGCTCGTGGATATCCATGGATCCTCCCTGAAGGGCTCTTTTTTTAACCAGGCCTTCGGACACCGAAAGAGGAATATCGAGAAGAATGACGAGATCGGGCCTTGGCAGCTCCAGTTCCTCATATTCAGTTTTTTCCAGCCAGGAGAGGAATTCTTCCCTTTTCTCTGCGTCTTCATACTTGGTCATCTGGTGCACCATGTTGCTGGTAGTGTAGCGATCGGCAATGATGATGCCGCCCTTTTCGTAGAAGCTCTTCCATTTCATGCGATAGGAAGCGAAGCGGTCTACCGCATAAAAAAGGGAGGCTGCATATGGATTGACATCAGAAGGGTCCCTGCCAAAGTCTCCTTTCAGATACATTTTCACCAGAGATGACGAGGGGCTGTCATAGTCAGGAAAGGATACATGCATGACTTCCCTTTTTTCCTGCCTCAGTTTCTTCTCCAGAAGGGCAGACTGGGTTTCTTTACCACTGCCATCAATTCCTTCCAGTACGATGAGGGTTCCTTTCATTCTTTCTCCTTCCATAAAAGAGGCAGTTTCCGGAGAAACTGCCTCTGTCTATTATCCTTTTCTTTTGGGATTGAACACATTCATGGCATGGTCCACTCCGTCCTTCAGGGCGGATTCAATGGAGTCTGCTGTATGAATCTTTGCGTCTTCAATTTTCTGGATATCTTCTCCGTAGGGACGGCTTAACACATGCTCCACCACTGTATGACCGTCTTGAGGATGGCCTACACCGATGCGGAAACGGTTGAAATTTTCACTTCCCAGATGGGCGATGAGGGATTTAATCCCGTTGTGTCCGCCGGAAGCTCCTTTTTTACGGATTCTTGTCTTTCCCGGCGGCAGGTCCAGATCATCGCAGATAATATAAATATCATCCAAATCCACCTTGTAGTAACGGGCAATGGCCCCTACCGCTTCGCCGCTGTTATTCATATAGGTCAGGGGCTTTACCAGGAGCACCTTTTCCCCGTTTACCAGGGTCTGACCGATTTCCGCCTTCATGTCCTCCTTCCAGAGAGTCACATGCCAGCGGCGGGCCAGTTCGTCGATTACATCGAAGCCCATGTTGTGGCGGGTATGCTCATACTCTTTCCCCGGATTTCCAAGTCCTGCAATAATTTTCATTATTTATCAAAGAGCTGGCTTACGGAAGCATCGTGGAAAATACGGAGGATGGCTTCGCCCAGGAGCGGAGCGATGGAAAGAACGGTGAGTTTGTCCTGGATTTTTTCTTTCGGGATAGGAAGGGAATTAGTCACAATCAGTTCCTTAATGTTGGAATTTCTGATTCTCTCTGTAGCCGGGTCAGTAAGTACAGGATGGCATACGGCAGCATACACATCTCTGGCACCATATTCAGCAAGCGCTTTGGCACCTTCGCAGAGGGAGCCGGCAGTATCTACGATATCATCCACAACGAAGCAGTTTCTGTCTTTCACATCACCGATGATGTTCATAACTTTGGCAACACCCGGTTCAGGACGGCGCTTTTCAATGATGGCAATCGGTGCACCTACTCTGTCAGCCAGTTCACGGGCACGGGTTACACCGCCCAGGTCCGGGGAAACGATAGTCAGGTTATCCAGGTTTTTGGATTTCACATAGTCTGCCAGAAGGGATGCAGACATGAGGTGATCCACCGGTACGTCGAAGAAGCCCTGAATCTGGCCTGCATGGAGGTCCATGGTCACCACTCTGGTCACACCGGCAGTGGACATGAGGTCTGCCACCAGCTTGGCACTGATTGGTTCACGGCCCCTTGTTTTCCTATCCTGACGGGCATAGCCATAGTAAGGCACCACCACCGTAATGTGACGGGCAGAAGCTCTCTTCAGGGCATCTACCATGATAAGCATTTCCATGAGGTTATCATTAACCGGTGCTCCGGTAGGCTGAATGATGAAGCAGTCCTTGCCGCGGACACTTTCATTAATCATGACCTGAATTTCACCATTGTTGAAACGTCCGCAGATAGCCTTTCCCAGCGGCACTCCGATGTAGTCGGAAATTTCCTTTGCCAGTGCCGGGTGTGCGGTGCCTGTAAAAATCTTCAGTTTAGAAGTGTCTTCCATGTCCATTTTGCTGCCTCTCCCTTTCCTTTCAATGTGAAAGTGTAAAAAGTTTTTCCATGGTCTGTGGATAGAATCCCATCATCCACTATCCTATGCTTTTATTATATACCAGTTTACCGGTAAAATAACAGTGAAAAATAAGATTTTATAAAAGGAAATCAATCCTTATAGGTGTCTTCCTTCACCCAATCTTCAATATTCGTCTGACGGGCCCTTGCCACGGACAGCGCCTTGGCCGGCACATCTTTAGTAATGGTGGAACCAGCGGCAGTGAAGGCCCTTTCACCGATATGTACCGGTGCTACCAGGTTCGTATTGCAGCCGATAAAGGCATGGTCGTCCACCCGGCAGCGGTGCTTTGTCTTTCCATCGAAATTGACGGTAACAGTACCGCAGCCGAAATTCACATTCCTGCCTAAATCCGAATCACCGCAGTAAATGAGGTGAGGCAGTTTAGTGCCGTCATCTACGGTGGAATTCTTCACCTCTACGAAATTACCGATTTTAATATGGTCATGGAGCACCGTATTCGGGCGGAGATGGACGAAAGGTCCGATTTCATCAAAATTCCCAATAGTGCATTCATGGGCATAGACCCGGTTGAGATGGGTGCCTTCCCCCACAGTCACATCGGTGAGCTGGGTATCAGGGCCGATAATGCAGTCTTTACCAATCACTGTCTTTCCCTGGAGAATGGTACCGGGATACAAAACGGTATCCTGTCCCACTTCCACATCCTGTTCCACGTAGGTGTTTTCCGGATTAATAATGCTGACGCCCCGGGCCATCAGCTCTTCTGCTTTCCGAAGACGGAGCACCCGGTCTGCAGCTGCCAGCTGGACTCTGGAATTGACACCCATGGTTTCGTCAGCATCTTCTGCTGCCACAGGAATGACCTTCTGCCCTTCACGAATCATAATTTCAAACACATCGGTCAGGTAATATTCGCCCTGAGCATTTTTGTTATCGATTTTCTTCAAAGCATCCAGCAAAGGGCCTGCCTTGAATACATAGGTGCCAGTATTGATTTCATGGACTGCCAGCTGCTCTGGCGTGCCGTCCTTCTGCTCCACAATGGAAGTCATCTGGCCTTTCTCATCCCGAAGAACACGGCCGTAGCCGAAAGGATCAGTCAGAATGGCTGTCAGTACGGCAGCAGATGCATTTTCCTTCCGGCAGGTCTCTGCCAGGGATGCAATCGTTTCACTCCGAAGAAGAGGGGTATCGCCGCAGATGACAAGCACATAACCCTCCCGGTCCGTCAGGAGAGGAGCCCCCTGCATCACCGCATGGCCTGTGCCAAGCTGCTCTGCCTGGTGGACAAAATCCACATGCTGTCCTGAAAGATCCTTCCTCACCAGCTCTTCCTTAAATCCTGTAATTACCACACATTTTGCAAAACCGGCCTGCCGTACCACCCGGATTACCTGCTCCACCATAGGCACACCGCACACGCGGTGCAGAACCTTCGGTAAAGCGGACTTCATGCGAGTCCCCTGTCCGGCAGCCAGAATCAGGGCTGTTAAATCTGCCATTGTTCCTCCTGCTGCAAACGACCTGAAAACTATATATACACGGATATCATTGTCAAATATAAGTAAAACCCGTAGCTTTTATTTTAGCAAATGAGAATGATCATGGCAAGGTAAAATAGAGAGAGTCCTGGCCCATTCTGTTCACCCATCTGTTTCAAAAAGAATTATGAAAACTTTCGCCACCAGTTTCCTGTTTATAAGGATACCATCTTCCTCACGACAGACAGAAATTTTTTTGCCTCTCCTTTCCCGCCTGTGAAACAAAAAAGCAGCCCCAAAAGGGAGCTGCTTTCGGCTCGCAGGAAACTCTGTCCTTTTCCCCACAGAAATGAGAAAGGCGGTTCCCTACATTTTTGATACTATAGCATCATGGATCAGGGCTGCATAGGCTGCGGTGCCTTCGTTATTGGGATGGATATTGTCCCCTCCCAGCCATTCAGGATGCTTTGTCACTTCCCCCTGCCAGTCTACCAGTGTGACATTAGGATATGCCCGGGCTATCTGTCTCAGATAGGCATTGTTGCTGTCCTGCCAGCTGGTGGCGGGACAGTGGACGGTGACCCAGAAAATATGGCGGTCAGGGCCCAGGTAGTCCAAAAGGCCCCGGGTCTCCTCTTCGTACTGACCATCCAGGGGACCATTGGTACCAAGAGAAACCACCACCGTATTTCCGAGGACTCCCATCTGGTTCATCTGACGGGCCACGTCAAGACCAGCGCCCACATAACGAGATACCTTGGCATCAATGTAGCAGTCCGGGAGCACATCTCTCAGTGCCATGGCAGAGCCAAGCATGACAGAATCCCCGATGCAGGCCACATGATCCAGAGCAGGCCGGCTCTCAGCCCCCTTCTCCTCAGGAATGGGAACAGCTTCAGTCTGCTGGGCTTCCAGCATCTTTTCATTTTCTGCAAACTGTTCCTTCATTTCAGCCATATCCGCAGCCCGGCTGTCGGCGGAATTCCAGATGCCCCGGCACCCGTAGGCCATGAAGGGAAAGGCGGGCAGGGAAATCAGAAGGATGGCTGCCGCCTGAATCGCCATTTTTCTCGGGTGAAGAAAGAGCCGGGAAGGGACGGAAAGAAGCCCTGAAAGAAGCTCCGTCCACACCGAGAGAAGAAGAATGAGCAGAAGCTCCAGCGCTTCCATGGCATAAGGCATGGTTCCTTCCCATTTCATATAGCGGAAAAGAGGATTATCCATGAGCTGTCCAAAAGGAAGCCTGCTGTCCGCTGTCCAGAGGAGAAGCAGCAGAAATACCAGGGTATAAGCCCCCATAGCCCACTGATAGACCTGGGGAAACTGGCCGTCCAGCAGCACATAACCGGCGCCTGTGAAAAGGAGGGCAAAGAGGTAGAGCAAAGAGACTCCGCTTTTCCGGAAAGTTCCCATTTCTTTGGACGAAGTACGACGGGCCAGGTAAAATCCCAGAGCCCCGCCAAGAAGAAGGGCATAAATTCGGGTATCTGTGCCGTAATAAAGCCTTGTCATATTCATGCCTTCTCCAAAATCAAAAGGCATGATTCCCATGGCTGCCACACCACCTGCCAGAAAGAGAAATGTGCCGGCCCGGGGACTCAGCACCCTGGAGACGGCTACATAGAGACCAAAAAGAAGAGGCCACAGCAGGTAGTACTGCAGTTCGATTCCCAAAAACCAGAGATGGGTAAAAGGAGACTGGTTGGCCATTCTGGTAAAATAATCAGCATTTTCGCTGATCTGCCACCAGTTATTGTATCCCAGCACCACCGATACCACTTCCATCCGGATGGCTTTGATCACATCCGGCGCCAGGATGGAATAAATCCCTACCGTCAGTAAAATCATAATAAGGAGAGAGGGGTATATCCGTTTAATTCTTTTCCATATATAAGACCGGAGGGAAAAAGAATGGCTGATTCTGCTCTTTTCGCTTGTATAGGCCAGAAGACAGCCGGTCAGTACAAAAAAGAGGGATACTCCCAGCCAGCCGCCCCGAATCGTCTGGGGAAACATATGAAACAGGGTAACCCCCGTGATAGCCAGGGTTCGAAGGCCCTCAAGTCCTGAAATACGGTTTCCCTTGCCGTCCTTGCAAGGACAGCTGTTTTCTGTATCAGAAGCAGTGTCTTTCACTGCTGCATATTCGTTTTTCATTTGACTTCTTTCTATCCGGCATGTTCCGGAAATGACAGGTTATTTGAAAAAGCAGGAATCCCTTCGCCGGATCTGCCTTGTTGAAGATTTGGATGCCGTGGGCGCTCCTGAGATTTCTCAAGAAAAGCGCCTGTGATTTTCTGCAAGTGTCCTATATTTTATATCATTTCCTCCCCTTTTTCCATCAAAAAATCCCTTATTTTCGATGGGAAAAAAGGGATTTTTTAATGATACAAAGAGTTCTTTCATCAGAAGGGGCCTTACTTTTCTGATAACTTCTTCACCCTGTCTGAAAAAGCAGGCCTACCGCCCATGGATTCCGCACTCCTTACGGCATCCAGAATGGCCAGGCGGATTGCTTCTTCTGCCAGATAGCCCACCGTGTCCACCGGCGCTTCCACTTCGCCGGAGGCCATGGTGAATACCGTATCTCCGTCCATAGTGGTATGGACCGGACGGATGGCCCTGGCATAGCCATCATGAGCCATGCCGGATACTGCTTTGCATTCCGCCTTGGTAAGCCTGGCATTGGTCATCACACAGCCGATGGATGTATTGGTACCCATGTGCCTTTGAAATCCTTTCATCATCAGTTCATGGGAAGAAATAAAACGGCTGTCATCATCGGACAGTGCACCGGCCAGAATGTGATCTCCTTCATAGATTTCGCCGCAGGCATTAACTGCCATATAGGCGCCTACATAGAGACCGCCGGGAAGTCCGAATTCCGCATAACCGGCTCCGCTTTTCATAGCATGGGCAAATCCCCTGAGCTTTCCCACGGACGCACCGGTACCGGCGCCATAGCAGCCCACAGGAAATGTATCAGAGGCTCTGGAAGCTGCCAGGTAGCCCATTTGTATATCCGGATGGGCATGGCTGCTGCCGATAGACAAATCAAAAAGTACGGCACCGCAGACAATGGGCACTGTAATATCACCTACCGGAAATCCCGTGCCCTGCTTTGCCAGGTAATTCATAACGCCGCTGTCTGCCTCCAATCCGAAGGCAGAACCACCGGAAAGAACGACAGCATGGATTTTCTGCACCGTCTTTTCCGGACTCAATAAATCAGTTTCCCTGGTGCCCGGTGCGCAGCCTCTCACATCGACGCCGGCCGAAGCGCCATCTTTAGGCGCCAGAATGACCGTCACACCGGTGAGACCTTCCCTGTCTTCCGCCGTACCGATAGAAAAGCCCGGCACATGAGTTTTTCTGTATTCCATTATACTTCCCCTTTTCTGGCCATAGAAAGGCATCGCTTCAAATCTTCCGGCACCGGTGCCTCAAAATGCATGGGCTTTCCGGTGACCGGATGCGTGAGATCCAGTGTCCAGGAATGAAGAGCCTGTCCTTCGATAGGAAAATGATCTTTCTTCCACCCATAGAGAGGATCATTCACCACAGGATGGCCGATGTAGGCCATGTGCACGCGAATCTGGTGGGTACGGCCCGTTTCCAGCTTCAGTTCCAGGAACGAATAGCCCGGCATAAACTCCTCCACTCTGTAATGAGTGACTGCGGGCTTTCCGGTTTTAGGCTGCACATCCCATTTCATACGATCCTTCACGCTCCGTCCCAGAGGCAGGCGGATAACCCCTGTATTTCCTTCCATCTGCCCGTGAACCAGAGCCAGATAATGACGCTGGGCTTCATGGGCCCTGATTTCTTCCTTCAGTACAGGAAATGCCCTTGCCGACTTAGCTGCCACCATGACGCCGGACGTGTCTTTGTCCAGCCGGTGCACAATCCCCGGCCGGATGGGATCCTCGCAGGCAGTAAGGAGGGAAGGTCCGCAGTGATACAGGAGCCCATTGGCCAGCGTACCGTCAGGATTTCCAAAGCCCGGATGCACCACCATACCCCGGGCCTTGTTAATCACAATCATATCCTCATCCTCATAGAGAATTTGAAGGGGCAGGTCCTGGGGCTCCAGCGTGAGCTCCTTCTTTTCTTCCCAGGAAAAGGAAATTTCATCTCCCGCTTTCACATGGTAATTGGGCCGAAGCATTTTGCCGGAGGAAAGGAGAGCCCTTCCCTCCTTCATCTGGTTCTGCACCTCCGACCGGGTCAGCCCCGAGGCATCCTGCAGCACCTTGTCCAGCCGGGTTCCCTCTTCTTTTTCCGTAATATGACAAGTTATCTGGTTCATTCACTGTGTCTCCAAAAGTAAAAAGCAATAAGACCTACGCCAAGGCAGATGAAAATATCGGCCACATTAAAAATAGGCCAGATGCGGAAATCAAAGAAATCTACCACCGCTCCAAGACGGACGCGGTCAATACCGTTTCCTAAAGCGCCGCCAAGAAGCATCCCCACCGCTGCGGGGAAATAGAAAGGCTTTTCCGGGATTCTTTTCCTCATCACGAAAAAAGCAGCGAAAAGGACGGCCACAATGGCCAGGAAAAACCAGTCCTGATGGGGCAGAAGGCCGAAGGCAGCGCCGGGGTTCAGGATATAGGTCAAATGAAATACATTCCGTATGAGCGGAATCGTTTCACCCAGCTCCATGTGGCTGACTACAATCCATTTCACCAGTTGGTCGAAAACAGTTACGAAAATAGCAATCAGTAAGGTCGTCATAAAATCCTCCTGGCTTGTATTATATCATATGGGAATCAGAGATTATACGAGGTTTATCGAGAGGCATACCGTAAGGGAAGCCTGGCAGCACCTGCCCCGCCCCAAAAGCAAAAACCGCAGAGCACCAGGTTCTGCGGTTTCATCTGTCTCTATTAATAATTAATAATTCACAAAAACTTCCACATTCTGTCTTCCAAAATTGTAGCATTCTTCGAAGGTTTCCATGCAGAGGTCAATACGGTCGCCGATAATAGCTCCCCCTGTATCGGCTGCCACTGCTTCGCCGTAGTTTGGAATATAAACGGTGGAGCCCAGGGGAATGACTCTGGGATCTACAGCTACCGTACCATGACATGCCCTGGTGCCGGTAGCAGTGATACCGAAGCCATCGCCATCAGTGGGATGATAGGCGCTGGCATTCATGCTGCGTACATAGCCCTGGGTGCCTTCTACATCGCCGCTCTTGGCAATGCCCGGGGTTCCGTGGGCAATCACTTTTACATCTCCTGCTTCTGCCTTGATGACCTTGCCGTCAGAAACGTATTCTTCCATTTCCACTTCCCTGCGGCCCGGGGTGCCTTCCTGCACCACTTCCAGCTGTCCCGGCTGCAGGCTGGCATCATACCACTTCTGATAATGAACAGGAATGGATTCCGTCCGGTTCACCACCCGGGAAGTATAAGGCACCACATGGATCTGCATGCCCTGGGTGACCTTCATCATACCATCTTCGATGGGCATCATTTTCTTCCAGTCAAATCCCGCTTCGTTCACCACGCCCTGCACGGTCTGCTGGGTGGTATACACGGTTTTGGCTCTGCCATCGGATACAATGGTGACCGGCACCGCTCTTTCCACTACCACCACAGCGCCATTTTTCACATCGCTGCTGCTGGTCCAGAATTTGTCATAGGCATTCAGAGTGACTTCTGATTCGCTCAGCACTTTTTTGAAGCTGTTTGACCTGGTGGTAACCACCTTTTTGGTTTTGCCATCATACACTGTGACCACTTTATCTTCATCGGCCGTGCCGAAGCCGAAAGCCATGGTAAGGTCCGTCTGGGCTGCCATGGACAGAAGAAGAAGGGAGCACAGTGCTGCTTTTGCTGCTTTTTCAAAGGTTGAATGTTTCATATGTTTCTCTCCTATGGCTGTCATTCTACCATAGGTAGACTTTTTGTCAAATTTCATTGAGTTTACATATTATAAAATCAGATTTTATTCAGTATTTATCGTGTATTTTCCATTTATTCATCCTATTTATTTCGTGCAATAAAATCATATCTGCAGTCATAAAATATCTATTTTATCCTGTTTTTATCGTATATTTCCAATATGGCTGATTGTCAATTTTGTCCCCCAGTAATGGACATTAATGAAAAATTAGTATATGATGAGTTCGGAATAGGCCGTTCTTTTCGAATTTCCGCCCTATCTGAACGTTTCCCGGGCCTCTGATTGTAAACTATTAGGAACGCGCTCTATTTCTTGGAGGTGGCCCTTTTTTGTCCCATGTCAAGGGCTTTATGAAACCTGTGTTCGCTTATATATTTGCCTTTAGTGGGACTCCATAGCATAAAAATCCCTGTTTTTTATAAGATCCTCCCAAAATCATTAATATTTCAAGGCAAAAGTGGAAAAGAGAAGGACTTCATTTCTTTCATGCTCTTTCTTTTTTCTATTGAAAATCATTCCGATTAATCTATCATTCTATGAAAAAAAGCCCCGAATTTCGGGGCTTTTTCCTCTTTATTCATGTTTACCGAATACCGGCACATAAGGTTCCATTTTCTGGGCCAGGGTCATTTCATCCTCCCGGTCCCTCTGTTCCGCCAGCTTCTGGAACCTAGCCTGGGCGGCCACCTTGTTTTCCGGGGCGATAAATTTCCGCCAGCTGCCGTCGGACTGCATAATGTGGGCTTTCTGGTTGTCAGCCAGTTCCAGATCAATCATGTTTTTCAGCCTTCTGCAGATATCAGGATCCTTCACCGGAATCATCAATTCCACCCGGTCATTTAGATTTCTCGGCATCCAATCGGCACTGCCGATATAGAGCTCTTCCCTGCCGCCGTTGGCGAACCAGAAGACGCGGCTGTGTTCCAGGAAGCGGCCAACCAGACTTCTCACAGTAATGTTGTCACTCACTCCCGGAATGCCGGGGATAATGACACAGATGCCCCGGACGATAAGTTCGATTTTCACACCGGCCCGGGACGCTTCATAGAGCTTGGCTATGATTTCCTTATCCAGAAGGGAGTTCATCTTGGCAATCATATGGGCCGGTTCTCCCTGCAGGGCAAAATGGATTTCCCGGTCAATGAGCTCCATGCACCGCTGGCGCAGGTTAATGGGGGCCACGATGAAAGAGTCCCAGATGGGAGGATCCGAATAGCCGGAAAGAAGGTTGAAGAAGGCGGAGGCATCACTGCCGAAGCGGTCGTTGCAGGTGAAAATGCCAAGGTCCGTATACAGTTTGGCGGTGGAGGCATTATAGTTGCCTGTAGCCACATGGACATAGCGGCGGATGCCATCCTTTTCCCTGCGAATCACCAGGGTACACTTGGAATGGGTCTTCAGACCTACCAGCCCGTAAATGACGTGGGCCCCTGCCTTTTCCAGACGCCTTGCCATGAGGATGTTGTTGGCTTCGTCAAACCGGGCCTTCACTTCCATGAGCACCGTCACCTGTTTCCCGTTCTGTGCCGCTTTCTCCAGAGCCTGAATAATGGGGCTGGAAGAGGAGACGCGGTAAAGAGTCTGCTTGATAGCCAGCACATTGGGATCCGAGGCAGCGGAAGCCACGAAGTTGACTACAGAATCGTCGAAGGACTCATAGGGCAGATGCACCAGAAGGTCCTTTTCCCTGATCATATCAAAAATATTCTTCCTGCCGTCCTTACTGAGCTGAATCATGGACCAGGGGCGGTGAGGATGGGCTTCAGGGTAGCGAAGGTTATCATAGCCCTTGATACCGCAGAAGGAGAAGAAGGCGGTTACATCCAGAGGGCCGTCGATTTCATACATATCTTCGGACCCCAGATTCATTTCCGAGGTCATGAACCGGCGCATGAAACGGCTGGTGCCCCGTTCATATTCCAGGCGTACCGCTTCGCCGCGCTGTCTCTTTTTCAGCTGTTTTTCCACTTCTACCACCAGATCCTGGGCATCTTCCTCGTCCAGGTTTAGATCCGCATCCCTGGTAATGCGGAAAGGACGGGCTTCCAGCAGGTCAAAACCGATAAACAGGCGGGCTGCAAAGTGGCACAGCACCTGTTCCAGGAACATGAAATCATGGCGGGAGGGATTCTCCGGATTGTCCGGCAGCCGCACAATCCGGGGCAGCACCGAAGGCACCGGCACAATGGCCGTCTTCACGTCAATATCGTTTTCTTCATCCAGAGTCATGTCCCGCTCATTCCGTTCCAGCAGCAGGGCAATATTCAGACTCTTGGAAGCCAGGAAAGGGAAGGGATGGGAGGAATCCACCGCCATAGGAGTTACTACCGGGAAGATTTCTCTTTCAAAATAATCATCCAGCCATTTCATCTGCCGCGGCGATGCATCTTCGGGGCGGATGAAATACAGGCCCTCTGTTTCCAGTTCCTTCAGTATCATTTTCAGATACCGGTACTGCCTTGCCACCAGGCGCTGGCAGGTATCGGAGATGGCTTCCAGCTGCTCTTCCGGCGTCATGTTGGCAATATCTCTCCGCTTCACGCCGTTTTCCTTCTGATGCTTCAGACCGGCCACGCGAATCATGAAAAATTCATCCAGATTGGAGCTGGTAATAGCCAGAAATTTCAATTTTTCCAGAAGGGGATTGTTGGGGTCCACCGCTTCCTGGAGAACCCTTCTGTTGAACTGGAGCCAGGACAGTTCTCGATTCAGATAATACCGATGATTCTTTACGTCCACGTCCATAATTACCTCCGCTCAAGTTTGGCTTCCATGCCGAATATATTTTCAAAAAATTCTTTTTCCTTATCAAAGAGCCATGTTTCCAGGGCTGTATTCTCATCGCTTTCATATTCAATGAGCAGGCAGTCCTTCACGATTCTGGCGGACACATCCTTCAGCTTCTGCTTTCTGGACATATCCATGGCCCGCACCAGGCGGAAAATGGCGATGAGCTTCAGCGCCGTCATCTTCGATTCATCGGAGAGGATGCGGAAAGGCTCGTCATCATCGCTGGGCATGCCTTTGTGGTCATAGTACACAATGCAGGCCACAATGTCCTTTTCCTTGTCGGAAATACCGAAAATATCGGTACCCTTCACCATGCTCCAGGCCTGGATGGAGGAGCCCAGAAGGTTTACGTATTTCCCGATCTGGTACAGAATAATAGCCATGCGGAGAAGGAATTCGTCTCTTTCATTAAGGCCGTTGTACCGGTCGAAGGCGCGGATGATATGATAGCTGTACCGCTCCATGGCTCTGGCATGGTCCGGTTCATAATAATAGGAAGCCGCAATAGAGCGGGTCAGTTCCAGATTCTGGGCCCTCATATACAGAAGGGCGGGATCCTTCGTTTTCTGGGCGCCGTAGAAAAGGCTTGCCGCCTCTACGAAAGTCATGCCCATCATCACCACATTCTTCACAGGCACATTGTCCAGAATCTCCTTATAGATATGAATGGTAGGCGATACCACCGATGCCAGAGATTCTTCAATATGGTACTTCTGCCGCAGCATGGAAGTGGAAAGACTGCCTGCTTCCTCATGGAAGCGGATAATCACGTCCTTTCTGACTTCTGTGATTTCTTTTTCAATTTCATAGCCCATGAGGCGGCCCACGATTCGCGCCTCCCGGCCGGACAGAATGACCGTATCAATATCATAGTTCCGAACCGTCACCCACAGCGGCTCCATAATGGCATGGATATATTCTCCCAGAGCCTGGGGAAAATCCATGGAATCCCGCTGGTTCAGCTTGAAGGTTTCCAGCAGGCGCAGGGTACCGATATGCACATTATGCTGGTAGCACAGAGCTCCCTTCTCCCACACGGTAAGGCCGATGCAGCCGGAGGTGATATCCACAAAGAGGAAATTGTTTCCCATGCGTCCGCCGATAGCCTTGTTGTATTCCTTGAACTGGTACTGCAGGCCGAAATGCTTGAAATAAATTTCCTGCGGCATATCTACCACCTGCACATTGAAGCCCGTATTCACCCGCACCAGGTCAATAATGGAGCGGCAGTTTTCCGCTTCTCTGAACACCGCCGTGGCATACACGGCATACACCTTGACCTGGTAATCCATGAGAAGCTGCTTCAATCCCTCCAGCATACGGCACAGTTTCTTAATGGAGGGGAAAGAAAGGCGCTTCTGGTTAAATACCTCTTCGCCAAACGTAGTATCCTTGCGCACCGATTCAATGACCCGGATATCCTTTACGCTGTTGTACTGCACAATGCGCATGGATACATTGGATGAACCGATATGAATGATTCCATAAATGAGCGGCTTTTGATCCGACATAGCGAGCCCCCGTTTCTATGAGTAATGCATGGGAAATTCCCATATTCCTGTATGATTGTACACCGGGAAAGTAAAGCCTCTGTAAAACGCTGTGAAACCTTTCTTTCTGAATGATGATTATTTCTTATTATATCATTATTGTAGCATATCTTAAGGGAAAAAGGAGGCAGAAGAGAGAGGGCCGGTCATACCTGTCAGAGGAGAGGCAGTCATGGGATTTCCAATTTCTAATGACTCTCTTCTACCGCCTCCCTCCCATCTGTTGTAAAATAGAATCATCAAAGGCAGCATCCTCCCGTTTCCGGTCAGACTGCCTCTAAAGGAGAAACCATGGAACGTATAGCTATTATTGATTTAGGCTCCAACTCCATCCGCTTTGTCATCATGCAGATTGGAGCCCACGGTTCTTACAAACTGATCTATCAGGAAAAGAAATCCATCCGCCTGGCAGAAGGCATGACCCTCGATTCCCGGCAGCTCACGGAAGAGGCCCAGCAGCGGGCGCTGCAATGCCTTACCGTGTACGCCCATATCATGGCCGTGCAGAAAGTAAAAAAAATCCTGGCCGTCGCCACCGCCGCCGTCAGAAATGCAGTGAACGGTGCCTCCTTCCTGAAACGGGTCCGCCTCAACACCGGCATTCCCATGACCATTATCAGCGGAAAAGCCGAAGCAGCCCTGGGATTTTCCGGCGTGGCCCACACCATTGACCGGAAGGATTTCCTTCTCTTTGATCTGGGCGGCGCCAGCGTAGAAATTTCTCTGGTCAAAAACAAGAAACGGGTTCACTCCATCAGTATTCCCCTGGGCGCCGTGACACTGACAGAAATGTTTCATTCCTCCGGGTCCGTGCCCTATGACATGATCAATGAAATCAAAAATTTCATCCAGAAAAAACTGGCTGAGATTCCCTGGTTCCCCAAAGAGCCCATGGAAGTCATCGGCGTAGGCGGTACGGTCCGCAACCTGGCCAAGGTACACCAGCGGGCCTCCTCCTATCCCCTGCCCAAGCTCCACAACTACAACCTTCCGGTGGAAGACCTTTTCGCCCTGGTGAAATCCATCTGCGGCAAGACCTTTGAGGAAAGGCAGAAAATTTCCGGACTGTCCGAAGAACGGGCAGACATCATTATTGCCGGTGCCCTGATGGTACAGGAAATCGTGCGAAAAGCGAAATCCTCCTACCTCACCATTTCCGGCTGCGGTCTCCGGGAAGGCCTTTTCTTCCACTACTATGATCCCATTTACGACAGGGAAGGCAGCTGGAAGCACAACATGCTCATTTCTTCCGTGAAGAACTATCTCTATACCCTTCCCCTGGAATATGATTTCCACACAGCCTACGTGACAGCCATGGCCCTTTCCATGTTTGACCAGTGGAAAAAAATGCATCATTTAAACGACCGCATGAGAAACCTTCTCTACGCTGCCGGCCTTCTCCATGACACCGGCACCATTGTCAATTACTACAGCCATGCCAGGCACAGTGCCTACATCACCGCTAACGCCCACATTTTCGGCTGGTCCCATAGAGAGCAGATCATGTGCGCCCTTATCTGCGCCTTCCACCATGGCTATTCCAGCAAATTCCTGAAATCCAACAGCCACGTCCGTATTCTCTCGGATCTGCAGATGAAAGAAGTCCGCATGATGGCCCTCTTCCTTTCCCTGGCGGAAGGTCTGGACGAAAGCCACGAGCAGTGCATCACCCGTCTTGTCTGCACCGCCTCCCGGGAAGCCCTGGACCTTCGTATCTACACCAGCCGGGATAACTTCGACGTTCCTGCCCATGCGGTGCAGCACCTGATCAAGGACTTCGCCAAAACTTTCCGCCGCCCACTGCGCATCCAGTGGTTCCCGGGAAGCAGCAGCAGGAATGAACTGGCTGAAGAAGCGGTAAAACTGGACTTTAAGCCCAATGAGTAAGAAGCCGCCTGGCGGCCCGAGTTCAGGAGGAGGCCCAATTTTAGCGGAAGATTTCTCGGTTCAGAGTAACTATAGTGCTCAAAACCCTTTGTGCTGCTTCCGACAAGTATCTCTGTTCCAGATGACAATGGAACAAACTGCTTACTGTCATTGACAAAAAATAAAACACAAAAAGGGGCTGTGAAAAAATTTTCATTATTTTTTCACAGCCCCTTTACTATAGTTTTATGAAATTATTTAGCACCGCACTTCTTTGCACTCACTGCATCTTCATACAGCTTGTTGACATAGTCCCAGTTGATAATGCGGAAGAAGTTTTCCACAAAATCCGGTCTGCGGTTCTGGTACTGCAGATAGTAGGCGTGTTCCCAAACATCCAGCGCCAGCAGCGGTTTCTTTCCTTCTGTCAACGGATTGTCCTGGTTGGCCGTGGAAAGGACTTCCAGATGGCCGTCGCTGTAAACCAGCCATGCCCAGCCGCTTCCGAACTGAGAAACGGCGGCAGAAGAGAATTTCTTTTTGAATTCTTCAAAGGAACCGAAGTCTTCCTTAATCTTTTCAGCCACCGGGCCCGCAAAGGAAGTACTGCCCTCCGGTGCCATCATATCCCAGAAAAGGGCGTGGTTGAAATAGCCGCCGCCATTATTTCTGACAGCGCCCCGGATATCTTCGGGAAGAAGGTTAAGATGGGCGATCAGATAGCGGATAGACTTATCTGACAGCTCCGGATGAGATTCCAGAGCCTTATTCAGATTGGCCGTGTAGGTGGCATGATGTTTGTCATGGTGGAAATGAAGGGTTGCTTCATCCATCACAGGTTCAAGGGCATTGTAAGCATACGGTAATTCCGGTAATTTAAACATGGTCATTTCTCCTTTGTTGGAAATATAGGAAATATATAAGATAAACTATTTAACGATATTTATCGATTCGCTCTGCCAATATTATATCGAATATTCTTGAAACAGTCAAGTGCTTTTCGATATGCTTTTAAAAAGCCCCTGCCTCTTTTCCATTCTTATGCCCAATTAAAAATCCCCCAAAGTTTCCTTTGGAGGATTTTTTCATTCATGAATCATTACACCAGTTTGCTGAAGTCACCCCAGGCATCGAAGAAGGAGAGAGTCTTAAGAAGCTGGGAAATACGGTTGTTCTTCACCGCTTCATCCTTCACCATAACCATGACGTTGTCCAGGTAATCATTGATGGGCGCCGTCAGTTCTTTCAGATAAGGAAGGGCATCGGCGTAGCGGTATTCCCTGTACAGCGGTTCCACGGCTGCCATGGCTTTGGCAAGAGCAGCTTCCAGATTCTTTTCTGCATCTTCCTCAAAGAGGGCCGGATCCACCTTGCCGCCGGTTTTACCTTTGGTAATGTTGGCCAGACGGGTCACAGCCTGACGGAGATCGGCTTCCTCTTTCAGATGGCTTTCCGTCATAGCCTGGGCCTTCAGGAAGATGGCATAAATATCATCCACCGGACCTGCCAGTACGGCATCGATGATATCGTAGGCAATGCCGTTGTCCAGAAGAATAGCGCGGATACGCTGACGGAAGAAATCTTCCACCTGGGAAAGGACCTTGTCCTTCACTTCCTGTTCACCGGGAAGCAGTTCCAGGGCTTTGGCAATGCCCCGGCGGATATCCCAGTGAATCTTTCCATCGGTCAGGATATTCACAGCGCCGATGGTCTGACGGCGGAGTGCGAAGGGATCCTGGGAACCGGTAGGAATCAGGCCTCTAAGGAAGGTAGCAGAAAGGTTGTCCAGCTTGTCAGCCAGAGAAAGGGCACGACCGATGGATTCCTTCGGCAGAATATCTCCTGAAAAACGGGGCATGTACTGTTCGAAAATGGCCTGGGCCACTTCCGGCTTTTCCCCATCCAGCAGAGCATATTCCTTTCCCATTTCACCCTGGAGTTCCGTGAATTCAGTAACCATGCCGGTAGCCAGATCCGACTTGGACAGGAAGGCAGCTCTGTCAGCATCCTTCATTTCCTCATCGGTGAAATGCCAGTCTTTTCCAATGAAAGCAGTGAGTTTCTGCAGACGGTCTGCCTTATCCCGCATATCTCCCAGGCCTTCCTGGTAGTTAATGCGGGTAAGATCATCCCGATGACCTTCCAGTGTCTTCTTCCGGTCATTTTCAAAGAAGAATTTCGCATCATCCAGACGGGCGCGCAGCACCTTTTCATTGCCATGCTGCACGTTTTCCAGAGCCTTGGTGCCGCCGTTTCTCACAGTCAGGAAATAGGGCATAAGGCTTCCGTCTTCCTTTCGTACCGGATAGTACCTCTGATGGTCACGCATGGGGGTAACCACAGCCGGTACCGGCAGCTTCAGGAATTCATCATCAATTCTGCCGTAAAGAGGCGTGGGGTATTCCACCAGGTAGTTGATTTCTTCGAGAAGATCCGCATTGTGCCATACATGGCCGCCCAGCTTTTCTGCTGTTTCCAGAAGGCCTTTTTTAATCATGTCCCGTCTTTCATCCTGGTCCACAATAACGAAGGCCTTTCTCATGGTTTCCTTATAATCTTCCGGTTTGTCAATGGTCACCGGTTCTTTGCAGAGGAAGCGATGGCCCCGGCTTACGCGGCCGCTCTTCACATGAGCAAATTCCACAGGAATCACCTTGTCATCGGCCAGTGCTACGATCCACCGTACAGGGCGGATGAAATGGGCTTCTTCATCGGCCCAGCGCATGCTTCTGGTGAAATTAAGACCTGTAATGAGGGAAAGGAAAAGATCCGGCAGTACATCTTCCACTGCCTTGCCCTGGTTCACCACATGGGCCCAGGTATAATCCCCTTCCTTCACCAGCTGAGACGGGTCAATGTGCTGGCCCCGGGCAAATCCCTGGGCTGCGCGGGTGGGGTTTCCATCAGCATCAAAAGCCGCTTTAATGGAAGGGCCACGCTTCTTGACTTCTTCATCCGGCTGGCGGTCAGCTGCATCCTTCACCAGCACTGCCAGCCGTCTGGGGGTGGCATAAACTTTGATTTCATGGAAGGAAATGCGATTTTCTTCAAACTTTGCACGGGACAGTTCCTTCAGCTGTTCCACTACGCCAGCCATAATGTTGGCAGGCATTTCCTCTGTTCCGATTTCCAAAAGAAGATTCTTACTCATTTTCCTTCACTTCCTTTCAGCATGGGGAATCCCAGTTCCTTTCTCTTCTTCAGCCAGCCCTTGGCGCACATTCTGGCCAGATTTCTGACCCGGGCAATGTATTCCGTCCGTTCAGACAGGGAAATAGCGCCGGCAGCATCCAGAAGATTAAAAGAATGGGAGCATTTCAGTACATAATCATAGGCAGGAAGCACCATGCCTGCTTTCACTACCCTCTTGGCTTCTGCTTCATACATATCAAAGAGCTTGAAAAGCATGTCGTGATCCGACAGCTCATAGCTGTATACGGACTGTTCATATTCATTTTCGTGCCAGATATCGCCGTAGGTTACGCCGTCAGTCCATTCCAGATCATACACATTGTCCTTTTCCTGAATATACATGGCAATACGTTCCAGGCCGTAGGTGATTTCCACAGCCACCGGATGTTCATCAATGCCGCCTACCTGCTGGAAATAGGTGAACTGGGTGATTTCCATGCCATCCAGCCATACTTCCCAGCCGATGCCCCAGGCACCCAGTGTCGGAGACTCCCAGTTATCCTCTACAAAACGGATATCATGTTCTTCAGGGTCAATGCCCAGTTCCTTCAAAGATTCCAGATAGGTTTCCTGAATATTGTTGGGAGACGGCTTCATAATAACCTGGAACTGATGGTGCTGGTAGAGACGGTTCGGGTTTTCACCGTAACGGCCGTCATCAGGACGGCGGGATGGTTCTACATAGGCCACATTCCAGGGTTCCGGTCCGATAACCCGAAGGAAAGTGGCAGGATTCATGGTGCCTGCACCCTTTTCCGTGTCGTAAGCTTCGCCAAGTACGCAGCCCTCTTTCGACCAGAACTTCTGGAGTGCTAAAACAATCTGCTGAAATGTCATATGTCCTCCTAAAAACAATATAAAAATCCCTGTAACAAGTAAGTTACAGGGACGAGTTACAGGGATACCTGACCCGCGGTTCCACCCTCATTGGCCAATGGCCCGCCTTCATTCATAGCAGCCCTACTCCGTTCAGGCAGCAGCTCCGAAACGCCTTCCGCATCCTGCCGGTCTCTCACCCTCACCGGCTCGCTGCTTATGCGTACTCCTTTTCATCATCACCGTAGTTATGGAAACATTCTAGCAAATATAAGAAGGATTGTAAAGGGGCTGAACGAAAGGTTCTTAAGATGGGTAAGCCCTGGGCCGGAAGGTTCCAAGGCTTGACAGCGCCTGTGGCGCCAGGGCTGCGGACTACCCTTCTGGCAATAATGATAAGGTCAGCGTTATGTGCTTACCTTCCTGACATCATCCTGAGTAAAGCAAAGGATAATGTCTGACTGTCTGTTCTCTATGGTCTCTTCCGGAAATACAATCCAGCGGTAAGCCGACCCCTTCTACTCCTTAATCTCCTTTCCCACATGGGGCGAGATGATTTTTTCTCTGGCGTATTCCCAGAGGATTTGAGAGCCTTCGGCAGTATGCTCGTTTCTTTTTAAAATCTGGGACAGATGGACGACATGCTCTTTCCATGCCTTCCCGCCGGTATAGTCATTCAGCATCATGGGCTGAATATTATCCATAGTGTGGGCAAAACGGGCTTCCGGTGTATCGGCCTTTTCAAATTCATCCCACAGGGCCCGAAGTTTCTTTCCTTCTTCCGGAATCATGCCGAAAAGTCTATCGGCACTTTGGGCTTCTCTATCGTGCTGTTCCTGTTTGCTGACTCCTGCATAGGCATAGGTGTCACCGGCATAAATTTCCACCAGGTCATGAATCAGCAGCATGGACACCGTTTTCAGCACATCGATTTTCTCATTGCTGTATTCCGAAAGCATGATAGCCATAATGGCCATGTGCCAGGCATGTTCCGCATCGTCCTCCATGCGCCGGGCGCCGGTCACGTAGGTCTGGCGGGTAATCAGTTTTTCCTTGTCGATTTCACGGAAGAAATCAAAAAGCCGGTCCAGCTTTTTTTCTTCGTTTTTGTCCATCATCATTCTTCACTCACTTTCCGATTTCTCTTGTCCCATATGAAAAAGATGGCATATAAAAGGATAGAAATCCCGATAACCACGCCCAGGCGCAGGAGATTCTGGTGGATGGTCACCGTATCATGGCCGATGAGCGCCTCCAGGGCAGTGGCAGGAAATTTGCCGATGAAGGAAGCCAGTATATAGTCCCGAAAGCTCATTTTTGAAAGGGCGCCGAAGGCATTCAGCGCTGCTGCCGGGAAATAGGGAATTACCCGGGCTATCATCATGATCCGGAAACCCTCGCTCCTGCTTTTCTCATCCCATTCCTGCAGTTTCCTGTTTCCTGAAATCAGTTTTTCCGCTGTATCCCGAAGGAATGTACGAAAAAAGAGAAAACTGATGCCGGCACCCACAGTCTCCGCTGCCCAGGCCAGAAGGATGCCTGGCACAATGCCGAAAATCAAAGTGCAGGCCGTAGAGAAAATCATGGCCGGCGGAAATCCCACTGCATTCATGACGGCAGTCAGCAGGAAAGCAAATACCACCGCCCACCGGCCGAAGGAATGGATATAGGCTGCAATCTCAAAAATTTCTCCCCGCTGCAGAAGATGCCAGATTTCATAAAAAGTGGCTGGACTTGCCAGATAAAAGCCGCCAAAGAGGAAAATCACCGCTAAAGCCAGGGCTATTTTCACCAGCAGCTGCTTATGGTCTTTCATAGGATACCTCCTGATGGGGATTATTATATCATACGGGGAAAGAGAGATGTCAAACAGTGTGTATGCCCCGGCTGGGCGGTGTCTCATAAAAAAATGCCCCCCTACTGTTCTTTTTCACCCTGAGCCAGAAGAAAAGGCTTTTTCATTCCACTATAAAAACCAGCAGGTCTCTGAAGCAATGCCTGCCGGTTTTTATGGTAAGATTACAAAATATCCAGATCATCATAGGAAGGTTTTACTACAAACCGTCCCGTTGTATCAATGAGGCCCCACTTGCCTCTGATTTTCACGCCGGCCCTTCCATCATGGAACGGTGTCACATCGGAAGCTTCTTCCTGGAAAGTAATGCGATCTTTACCGTCAGGGCCTGCAAATTTCCAGCCCTCCTTCGTCTTCACCGGAATGAGACCGTCCCCTTCCCTGGAAAGTGCCCGGAACACAGGCTCTGTGATGACAGTGCCATCTTTGGAAATCAGACCCCACCGGTCTTTCAGCTTATAGCCGTAGATCCCGTTTCCAAGAGCAGAAAAGGAGTCATAGGAAAAGGGGACAAGGGTGCTGCCATTATCCATGGAAAGGATGCCCCATTTCTTACTGTCATTTTGAGCCAGAAGCACATGGTCCTCTTCTTCCGGAATCAGACCGGGATACACGGTGTGGGCTATGAAGGTGCCTTCTTTGTTCACCCAGCCGTACCGGCCGTTATTGCGAATCAGGATGCCCTGTTCACCCCGTTTGAAGACCCTGTCATTGGAAGGACTGGCAATGACCCTTCCGCTGCTGTTGATGTAGCCCCGCTGCACCCGAATGGTAGGCACCGTTTCATAATCATAATACCAGGGATCCCATACGGGGAAACCAATGCCCCAGCCAAAGGGATGATGGTAATGATGATGGTGGTGATACCAGTGTCCCCAGCCCCAGCCGATGCCGATGGTTACCGGGAAGCGGCGCATGACGGCCGTTTCCCCTACCTCACCGGTGCGGACTTCGGCCAGCCCTCCTTCAAAAGGATAGAGCTTGTCAAATTCCGCCATGAAAGCTATGGTGCCATCCGGTCTGGCATACCCATTGCCATCGGTGGTTTTCACGCCGGCCAGCCCTTCTGAGAAAGGCGTCAGCACTGCCTTGAACTGGGGTTTTGCCGTAATCTGGCCTTCATTGTTCATAAAGCCCCAGAGCTTTCCTGCGTCCTCCACAGCCGTCATATGCTCACTGAATACAGGTACCACCGCCTTGTACACCGTGGGCACCACTTCCTGTCCCTTTCCATCGATGAAGCCCCAGTGATTCTGGTTATCTTCCACCGCCAAAAGGCCATCGCTGTATGAAGGACCGGCATCTTTGTAATGAGGCGCCACCACTTCTTTTCCTTCCCTGTCAATGACGCCCCAGCGGCCTTTGCTCCTCACCGGCGCCAGGCCATCCTCAAAATAACGGGCCTCCTGGTACACCGGAGCGATTTCCTTTCCATCTATGGAAAGATAGCCGTACTTCCCGTCCACCTTCACAATGGCCATATCATTTTGGAAATCAGAAACCTGCTCAAAGGTTTTATCGGAAATCTTCGTGCCGTCCTTCCGGTAAAAAGAAATCCGTTTATCCTTCCCCTGCACTGCCAGGGCGCCGTCCTTCCACACGGAACGGCTTTCATAGGAAACAGGAACCACCACCTGCCCCTGCCGGTTATAAAAGCCGCGAAGGCCCTTCTCCTCTACTTCCACCAGATTCTCCCGGCCCGGCTCGCTGTCCGCATCATCATCCTTCACATCAGGATCCGACAGACTGATGCCCACCTTATCATAGGAAAGAGGAATCACCTGTTGTCCACTGCCATCAACAGCTCCCCACTTTCCATTCGACTTCACCGCTGCCGCAAAAGGCAGGGCCTCTTCCTTCGGTGCGTCAGGCCCCTCATTGGCATAGGAGGAAAAAGAAAAACATAAAAACCCTGCCGCCAGGGCAGCCATTATTTTTTTATGTACCATGGAAATCACCTCACCATGAAATAGTAACGAATAGTCAATACCCATCTCTATTGTAGCACACAAACGGAAAGATTCCTTCCGTCATGAGTACCATCCTCCCCTCGCCGGACAGGAAACCTGTCGCAAGCAGTTTCCCGTCACTATGAATATCATCTTTCCCACGCCGCACAGGAAACTTGTCGCAAATAGTTTCCTGTTGCTATGAATACCATCCTCCCTGCGCCGCGCAGGAAACCTGTCACAAGCAGTTTCCCGTCGCTATGAATATCATCTTCCCCACGCCATGCAGGAAACTTTTCGCAAGCAGTTTCCTGGCCATAGGAATACCATTCTCCCTCGCCGGACAGTCCCCCCTTGCCCCATTCCAATTCATAGTCCATAATAAAGAAAAGCAAAAGGAGTGTGCACCATGGAACACAATTATCTTTTTGACGGCGTGGCCGTCCTCATCATTCTCTGGTTTATCAAGTCCTATTTTCTCGGCAGAGCCTCTACGGAAGAGGAAAAATTTTTATATCGGGAAGCACCGAGATGGCTTCTCTATTTCACCAGCGGCCTTGTCTGCGTCACCCTGCTGATGATGGTATCGGTGGATTTCGGCATGGTTCCGGGCATTCCCCAGGAAAGCACCTTCCGCCTCACCGTGGCATCCCTGCTCCTGTGGCTCGCCATGGCCTTGTATACCCGATGGAACTGGGGCGTCCACATAGCAGACCGTGACCTCAGAGGAAAGAATAACCGGAAAATGCTTCTTCTCCTCCTTCTCATGGCCTTCCTGGCATCCACATTGTAAATAAAACCCATGTCAAATGGCACCTGTCACAAAGACAGACGCCATTTTGACATGGATGGGCCATAAGCACAATGCCCGCTACTCCACATAATCTTTCATTTTCACCGTAATCAGGGAAGATACCCCTTTTTCGGCCATGGTGACGCCCTGCAGGGTGTCTGCAAATTCCATGGTCTTTTTTCTATGGGAAATGACGATGAACTGGGTTTTCTTTTTATAGTCCGCAATCATGCGGCTGTACCGTTCCACATTGGCATCGTCCAGGGCTGCATCGATTTCATCTACGAAGCAGAAAGGCGCCGGGCGGAAGGCCATGAAGGAAATGAGGAGAGCAATCACTGTCAGAGCCCTTTCGCCGCCGGACATGAGGGACAGGGGCTGCCGTTTCTTGCCGGGAAGCTGGAGGTACATTTCCACACCGCCCTCCAGCGGATGGGCTTCGTCGGTAAGCTCCAGCCGGGCCCGGCCGCCCTGGAACATGAGCTGCATAATGCGGCCGAATTCCTGGTTGATTTCTTTGAAAGCCCTGCTGAACTGGTCAGTCATAGTTTGATCAATGTCGCGAATCACCGTTTCCAGACCGTTTCTGGCCTTCGTCAGATCCTCTATCTGTTCTTCATAGAATGTCCGCTTGTCCAGCTGCTTCTGGTAGTCCTCCTCGCCATTGGGATTCACCTGGCCCAGAGCGGAGAGCTTCTGGGAAAGGCTTTCCTCTTCCTTCCTCATATCTGCCATAGAGCCGGGAAGCCGGAGAGCTTCCGCCTCCTGTCGGGTCATATGGTTTTCCGAAAGCCGGCGCAGCTCCTCTTCTTCCTGGGCTTTGAAATTGTCAATTCGTCCCTGTCGTTCCGCCATATCCCGTTTCACTTTAGACGACTGTTCCTGGGTCTTTCGCCAGGATTCCTCCAGTTTCTTCTGTTCCATGGCGAACCGGTCCGAATCATCCTGCATGCGGGACTGATTCTGCTGCCGGTCCTGCCACAGGGACTCGGCTTTCCGGAATTCCTCCTTCAGCCTTTCCATGTCCTCCTTCAGCACCTGCAGAAGTTTTTCATTTTCTTTCTTTTCTTCTTCCAATTTGGCCCGGTCCGCCTGCTGCTCTGCCAGCGCTTTTTCCCGGTCCTCTTTCATGCGCTTTCCGAAGGCCAGGGATTCCCGGGCCTTGGTAAGGGACACATGGATGGAAAGGATTTCTCCATTCTTTTCTTCCAGTTTCTTTTTCAGCGTTTCGCTTTCCTCATCTTCTTCCATTTCAGGAATGTGAGCCAGCTTTTCCAGATTTTCGGAAATATGGGTCCTCCGCTCTTCTCCTTCTCTCAATTCCAGGTCCCGTTTTTCCTTCAGCGTCATTTCTTCTTCTGCCGCCTTCTCTTGGTCTTCCAGGGTCTTTTCCATCCCTTCCCTCCGGGCAGTGAGGGAGGCCAGGCTGACTTTGAGGGTCTGCCATTCCTCCCTTTCCTTCATGACCTTTCCCGCCAGGGTATCGCAGATATGGCCCTGCTCCTCCAGCTTTCGGCTGCATGTTTCCAGCGCCTTTTTCCCCTCTTCTTCCTCCCGGGAGAGGCGGCGGATTTCCTGTTTCCTGCCAAAGAAGGTATTTTCCTTCTTCCTCATGGAGCCGCCGGTCATGGAGCCGCCAGCATTGACTAGCTGGCCGTCCAGGGTGACAATGCGGAACCGGTAGCGGTATTTCTTTGCCACCCTTCTGGCATCATCCAAGGTTTCCGCAATCAGGGTCCGTCCCAGAAGGGACGTGAGGAGATCCCGGTACCGGTCATGGCAGTTTATGAGATTCGACGCAATGCCGCAGATACCTTTTTCCCCGACAGCCTTCTGTTCCTCTCCGCCGTAGGCAGAAGGATGCATGGACTCCAGGGGAAAGAAGGTAGCCCTCCCGAGATGCCGTTCCTTCAGCCAGCGGATAATCCGGCCTGCCGTTTCGGTCGTATCTGTAACGATGCAGGAAATCCGGCTGCCCAAGGCCACTTCCGCCGCTGTCGTATAGGCTTCCGGCACCTGCACCAGGTCCCCCAGAGGACCGTGAATGGATGGGCCAAAGAGATCCCGGCTGACCATGATATTTTTGACTGCCATGGAAAAATCGGCATATTCCTTTTCTGCCCGGTCCAGATAATTTTTTCTTGACCGAAGAGCGGAAAGGGCAGACTCCTGCTTTCCCTTTTCATTCATCAGAGCAAAGCGCCGGTTTTCCTCCTGTTTCAAAAGAAGGCTGTCTTTCTTTCCTGCTTCTTCCAGTTCCGACAGGCGCGCTGCTCCTTCTTTTTCTTCTTTCACTAAGAGAGCGAGCTCTTCTTGCAGGGCTGCCAGCCGTTTTTTCTTCTCCTCCAGTGAAGACAGGGCTTCTTCTCGTTCACCTTCCAGCCGCTGCAGGGTCTCTTCCACATGGGCCAGCTCCTGCTCCATCCGCATCTTTTCAGACATCTGCTGTCTGTTCACTTTCAGCTTTTCCGCATAGGAAGCCTCTGAACAGGCCAGGGCTTCTTCCAGAGCCTTCTTTTCCTCTTCTCCCTTCTCTTTCTTTTCGTTCCACTGGCGGCAGTCATCCACATACCCCTGATATTCCTCTTCGCCGCTTCGAATTTCCTCTGCCAGTTCCGCTTCCGCTTCCTTCTGATCCTCTTCAGCTGCTGCCAGTTCCCCTTTCTTTTCCTCGGCATGATGGAAACTTTCTTCCTTCACCCGAAAATCGCCGCGAAGCTCTTCCATTTTCTGCTGGGCTTCTGCGGTTTGCTGTCCCAGGCTGCGAAGGCCTTCCTGAAAACCAAGGGCCTGCTTTTCCAGCTTTTCCCTTTCCGCTGCAAGAGAAGACAGGGTGGTGTCCCATTTCACATCTTCCTCTTCCAGATTCCGGTACTCCGTTTCATAACGGGACAGCATGCGGCCGATGGATGTCAGCTTCAGCACCGCCATAGAGGCAGTGACAGCGCTTTTCTTCTTCATAAGCTCCTTATAGACCCTGGCCTTTTCCGCCCCTTCCTTCAGAGGAATGAGCTGCTCATCCAGAAGGGCCACCATGTCCTGCACCCGATCCATATTTTCCGCTGTCTTTTCCAGCTTCCGGAGCCCCTCATTCTTCCGCATACGGTACAGGCTGATGCCAGCTACGTCCTCAAAAATCAGACGCCGCTCATCGGGCCGGGCCGTCAGCACCTGGTCCACCCGGTTCTGCCCGATAATGGCCAGGGATCCCCGCCCCAGACCTGTATTGGCCAGAAGCTCCTGTATATCCTTCAGCCGGCAGCTTCTTTTGTTGATTTTGAAATCACTGTCCCCGCTGCGGAGAAGCCTTCTGGTAATAGCCACTTCCGTGGTATCCAGCGGCAGTTCATGGGACGAATTATCCAGCACCAGCGTAACTTCCGCTCCATTCTTTGCCTGCCTGGTCTCAGAGCCGGAAAAAATAATATCCTCCGCTTTCTGACCCCGAAGGTTCCTCACATTCTGCTCTCCCAGCACCCAGCGTACTGCATCGGATATATTACTCTTTCCGCAGCCGTTGGGTCCCACGATCACCGTCATGCCGTCAGCAAATTCTATGGTAGTTTTATCTGCAAAAGACTTGAAGCCCTGCAGTGTCAAACGCAGTAATTTCATAGTATCTCCTTGTGTTCCTTTTCAAAGCTGTATCGCTCCTTATTATACAGGAAATGGGGGAAGTCTGCTTGCGAAAGGTTTCCTATTCGGCTTGAAGCAATGGTATCCACCCCGACAGAAAACTATTTGCGAAAGGTTTCCTGTTCAGCTTGAAGCAATGGTATCCACCCCGACAGGAAACTATTTGCGAAAGGTTTCCTATTCGACTTGAAGCAATGGTGTGCATCTCTAGGGGAAACTATTTGCGAACATCCCATCAAAAAACTGCGAAAGGAAGTCCTTTCGCAGTTTTCATCACTTATTCTCCAAACACCGGAGGCAGGGGGCTGTCATCAGAAGGTGCAGGCGGAAGCGGGGAGTCGCTGCTGTCTGTGTCATCCTTCTTCGGTTCCTCGCCGGGCGCGTAGATGGAGTGATACTTGAAGAGGTTTTCTACCTGGGTATGGTTGATGGTTTCTACTTCCATCAGTGCCTTGGCCATGGCATGGAGCACTGGCAGATTGTCTGTCAGTGCCTGCATGGTGTCATTGTAGGCTTCATCCAGGTACTTGTGCATTTCTTCATCGATAATGGTGGCTACAGTTTCACCGTAGTTTCTTTCAGAACCCAGCTGCTTGCCCAGGAAAATCTGCTCCTGGTGTTCGCCGAAAATCATGGGTCCCAGACGGTCGCTCATGCCCCATTCCATAATCATCTTGCGGAGGATGGAGGTGACCTGCTGCAGGTCTCCGGAAGCGCCGCTGGAGATTTCGTTGAAAATAATCTTTTCAGCGCAGCGTCCGCCTAAAGCTACGCGGATCTGGGCCAGAAGATGGGATTTGGTAATGAAGGACCGTTCTTCATGGGGCAGCATCATGGTGTAGCCGCCAGCCTGTCCACGGGGGATAATGGTGACTTTATGCACCGGATCTGCATCCTTCAGAAGGGTGGCCATAATGGCATGGCCCGATTCATGGTAAGCCGTGAGCTTTCTTTCTTCATCGCTCACCCGGTGGCTCTTTCTTTCAGGACCGTAGGATACCTTTTCGGATGCTTCTTCCAGGTCTGCCATGGAAATGGTTTTTCTGTTATCCCTGGCTGCCAGAAGGGCTGCTTCATTCAGCATATTGGCCAAGTCGGCGCCGGTAAATCCCGGTACTTTCTTGGCAATGGTAGGCAGGTCCACATCCGGTTCCAGCGGTTTGTTTCTTGCATGGACACGGAGAATGGCGATACGGCCTCTGAGGTCCGGACGGCCTACTACTACGCGGCGGTCAAAACGACCGGGGCGCAGGAGGGCAGGGTCCAGGATATCAGGACGGTTGGTAGCTGCCAGAGTAATGATGCCTTCATTGGAACCGAAACCGTCCATTTCTACCAGGAGCTGGTTCAATGTCTGTTCCCGTTCATCATGTCCGCCGCCCAGTCCGCTTCCGCGCTGACGGCCTACGGCATCGATTTCATCGATAAATACGATGCAGGGCGCATTTTTCTTTGCCTGGGCGAAGAGATCACGCACGCGGGACGCACCGACACCTACGAACATTTCTACAAAGTCGGAGCCTGAGATGGAGAAGAAGGGTACTTTGGCTTCCCCGGCCACTGCCTTGGCCAGAAGGGTCTTGCCGGTGCCTGGAGGTCCCACCAGCAGAACGCCCTTGGGGATTTTGGCACCAATAGCGGTGTACCGTCCCGGATTCTTCAGGAAATCCACCACTTCCGACAACTCTTCTTTGGCTTCATCTTCACCGGCCACGTCGTTAAAATTCACGTGTACCTGGCCTTCACCGGTCATTTTAGCTCTGGACTTGCCGAAGCTCATGACCCGTCCGCCGCCGCCCTGGGTCTGGTTCATCATCCAGAACCAGACGGCAATGAGGATGATAATGGGAAGCAGATTGGACAGAAGGCTCATCCACCATGCCGGCTGTTCCGGCGGCTTGGCAGTAATGGCCACATTGCCGTCACTCAGCTTATTGAGAAGCTGGGTATCATTGTCAGGAATGTATGTGGCAAATTCAGTGCCGTCTTTCATCTTCCCGGTAACTGCGTTATTTGTCATCACCACCGAGGATACATTCTTCTTTTCCACCTGTGAAATAAAGTCACTGTAGGTGATTTCCGAATGTTTTTCCTGGGGATGAACAAATGTATTGAATATGGACACTGCGATGATGATGAGAAGCACGTAGAGTGCCACATTCTTAATAAATTTATTCAATATATTCCTCCTTCTCATGATCTGTGCAATAAAAGCCCATTTGACCGGTTGGGGAAGCGCGATTCAATCGGTGCTTTCCACCATCCACCCCGCTGACTAAATTGAGACTTTTCAATCAGTAATTAATTCTACCATTTTTTAGAAATTTAAGCAACAGGATTGTTTGAAATCCTATGCCCCCTTCAGTCACCCTGCATCACGCAGGAACAGCTTCCTGCCTGCAGGAATGTAAAGGGTTGAAAAATAGTGATTAGCGGCAAAGTAAGCCCTTCGCGCCCAAAGGGCAAGCCATCTTCGAACCGTCCGAGCCCGGATGCTCCGGAAGGGAGCGTCCAAATATTTACGCTTTGGTATACACCCGGCTGTCCAGGACGCATACGTCCGGCAGATTTCTGTATTTTTCCGCATAGTCGCAGCCATAGCCTACGATGAATTCATCGGGAATGTCAAAGCCCACGTATTTTACGTCCACTTCTTTTTCCCGTCTTTCCTTCTTGTTAAGACAGATGGCCAGTTCCACAGAAGCCGCACCCCTCTGTTTGAGAAGGGGTACCAGGGCGCTCATGGTAATGCCGGTATCGATGATATCTTCCACTACGATCACGTTCTTGCCCCGGATATCCCGGTCCAGGTCCTTTTTAATATTCACATGGCCGGAAGAAACGGTGCTGTTCCCGTAGCTGGATACGCACATGGTGTCCAGTGTGACAGGAAGGTCAATGGACCGCATCAGGTCACAGAGGAAAGGCATGGCACCTTTCAGAATGCCAACCAGCACCACATCTTTTCCTTCATAGTCTTTCGTAATCTGACGGCCCAGTTCCTCCACTCTTTTTTCAATCTGTTCTTTGGTAATGAGTACGGTCTTAATATCTTTTCCCAGATTTTTCATGTTGTTCATTCATTCTCCTTATCCCTTAAGGTGAGTGTCAGAAGGAGAAAGGACTTCGTACCTTCCGTCACCCGGCCCTGTCTGCTTCCCCGAAGAAAGCAGGTCCAGTAAATATGATGTTCATCGGCCACTACCGGCCATTCTCTGCGAAGCACCGAAGGGATTCCTTTTTCCTGAAGGATTTGAAATACCCTCTTCCTTCCCTTCATGCCCAGAGGCTCCATGGAGTCATCCTTTTCCGCCTTTCGAAGGACCAGCTGTCCTACACTGCCGGCATCGAGAAGATACTGGTTTTTCCCTGTGGCCACCGGATGAGAAAGGACTTTCCCGGTCAGCACCCAGGGAGGAGCGGTCAGAAGAACTTCATGGTTATTTGTTATTATACCAGTTTCCCCGTAAAGGGGCTTTTCTTTTTCTTTACAAAATTCATAAAAAAGATGGAGCAGGTCTTTCGCAGGCATAGTATCTTTCCGGGAGCTGCCGGGGAAGAAGCAGAGAAACTGCCCTGCCCTTTCCATCATGGCACCGGAGGAAGAGGTTTTCCTGCCTTCCCTTCCTTCAAGAGCCAGCTTACGCATCCGCTCCACCCCTTCTGCATCCGGCGTATGATGGGAGACTCTCATCACCGCCCGCCGGATGAGGCGGCGCTGCATCGCAGGATGGAGCGTCTGTAAGCGATGGAAAGGATAGACCAGAAGACGGCCCCGCTGCCGGAAGAAGGCTGCTTCCCTTTCCTCTTCTCCCTCCATGAAATCCTCTTCGTCCCTCAAGAGGGAAGCCATATGGGTAAGGCCTGTGACTAGGGACGGATTGTACTCCCTGAGACGGGGCAGGAGGGTGAGGCGGATTTTATTCCGAGTGGCATCGGGGATATCATTGGTTTCATCATGACAGGGACTCACTGGATAATCAGAAAGGAAACAGCCGATATCCTCTCTTGTGACGCAGAGGAAGGGGCGGATAAATTCCCCACGCTTCGGCTGTATGCCGGTCAATCCTTTCATGCCGCTTCCCCGGAGAAAATGGAAAAGGATGGTTTCCGCCTGGTCATCTTCATGATGGGCCAGGGCGATTTTCCGATACCCGCCGGCCTTTGCCGCCTCCTCCAGCGCTTCATACCGAAGGCTGCGGGCCACGGTTTCCACTGAGCCCTTCTCTTCCTTTCTCGCCTCCGGCACATCTACATCTTTTCTATAGAAGGGAATATGGAAACGGCGGCACACCGATGCCACATAGGCCGTTTCCTCTTCCGCCGCTTTCCGCAGATGATGGTTCACGCAGCAGCAGCCCAGGCGGATTCCCTCTCTTTCCTCTATGTCCTTCAGAAAAAGAAGGAGTCCCAGCGAATCAGGGCCGCCGGAAACGGCAGCGAGGATTCCATCCCCCTTTTCCCACAAATGATTTTCATGGGCAAAGGCAAGCACCCTTTTAAGAAAGTCCTCTTTCTTCATTCGTTATTGGGCCTTAATACGTCCGCATCCAGAAGGCCCTCAGAAAGGTCCCTGTCGCTCACCATGATTTCCGGCAGGGCAAAGTATTCCATGAGACTGTCAAGAATGGCCACACCGGCCACGATGATGTCCGCTCTTTCCGGCATGAGTCCTGTCAAATGGCATTTGTCATCATAGGACATGGAGGAAAGCTTCTTCAGCATGGCATTTACATCTTCCTGATGGATGATGAAATCCTGCACTTTGGAGGAATCATAGACCTCCAGCTCCTGGAGCATGGACGCCATGGACGTCACCGTGCCTCCCACGCCGATCCACCGTTTCACATTCTTCACACTGTCCATCAGTTCTGTGTGGCGGAAAAGGTCGAAGCAGTGCTTCTTCAGCTCCGCCAGTCCACGGGGCGTGGTGGTATCGAACTGCTTGGAACAGCGTACACAGCCCAGCTTGAAGCTGTGACGCATGCCGATATCCGTGCCGAAACCCATGCAGATTTCCGTAGAACCGCCGCCGATATCCACTACCGACGTCACCACGCTGGACGTACCGGCTGCGCCGATATAGCTGTAATAGGCCTCTTCCTTTCCCGAAAGGATCCGTACCGGAATGCCGGCAGCCGCAGTCACCTCATCGGAAAATTCGCCACCGTTAGCCGCATCCCTCATGATGGAAGTACCGTAGGCAAAGATTTCAGAAGCCCCTGCCAGGCGGGCGGCCGCCGTAAACTCTTCGATAGCCTTCAGCGTCCTTTTCCGGGGTCCCTTCCCGATGAAAGCCTTGTCCGTCATGCCTTCCCCGAGCCTGGTACTGCGAAGGTCCTTCTTCAGGATCTTCCACTCTTCCTTTTCATCCTTTTCTGCAATCAAAAGACGGACTGAATTTGTCCCGATATCAATAATCGCACGCATCATATCCCCCAAATAAGGTTAAACAATGAGCCAACTGCTTAAAATAATAAGGGAGCATGGAATGCTCCCTTATTTCTCTCAGTCAGAACGCCTTGCGCCCCTTCCGCCTCTCTTGGATTCCACATTTCTCTTGAGATCGAGAAGCCTTTCATCGCTGTCTTTCAGGAAACGGCTGAGCTTATCCTCAAAAGAAGCCGGTGCTTCCCTGCGGGCCGTACGGAAACCGCCGGAAAACGGACGGCTGTACGGGGTCCTTTCAGAATGGAAAGATTCCTCCCCCTCTTCCTGACGGCGTTCAAAGGAGCGATGGCCCTCACGGCTGCGGAACTCATTTTTTTCATGGAAATCACGGTGTCCCTGATGGTCATGGTGGAAGCGATCCTGCTTCTTTTCCCCTTTTTCAGAAGCTGGCTGGGCCTGTTTGATGGATAAGGCGATTTTGCCTCTTTCATCAATGGTAATAACCTTGACCTTCACCTTGTCTTTGACCTTGAGATAATCATTCACATCACTTACATATTCATTAGCCACTTCAGAAATGTGAATCAGACCCACCTTTTTATCCGGCAGTTCTACAAATGCGCCAAACTTTGCGATACCGGTTATGGTACCTTCTACGATATTGCCGACTTCTAAAGCCATGAGAAAAAAATACATCCTCCCTAAAAACCTAAATGGAAATATTAATTTGATTATACGAGATTTCCCGGGGAATAGCAATAGGAATTATAAAGGAAAAAGCCCCCTCTGCTCATATAAAAAGCACTGATTCATTCCGTATCTGCTTTCATCAGAAATGGTATGCTGCAGGTCATGGAAATTCTTAAACCGCCTGCTGTTTTCCTTTTCCTTCCCTGCATCGCATAAAAACAGAAATCAAAGCAGATACGCATGAAATCAGTGCTTCGGTATCTCCCAGAAATCGAAAGCAGAAAGAGGCTTCCTTTTACCTTTCAATCACCGCAAAATGACGATCCTCTTTCCTCTTCTTCCCATCCAGCGGCGAATGGCCCACAGCCACTGCCAGAATAGGAGACACCCCTTCAGGCAGATGAAGCATTTTGAGATAATCTGCATCCTTTCCCAGAAGACGGATGAAGCCGAAAAGAATGATGGACGACAGCCCCAGGTCACTGGCCTTCAGATGGATATGCTCCGCGATAATGCCGGCATCAAAGCCCTCCAGCGTTTCCATCACATCCTTCGTGCGGCAGATGAGGATGAGAAGGGGCGCTTCGTAAATCATGTGGGGCTTTCCCACCCTTTCTCCCCCTTCAGTGCTGATCCGCTTCAGTACCTCCGGATCCCTTACCACTACCAGGGCATAGCCCTTATCATTGTGATGGCCTACGGAAGATTCCTCGGCTGCATGAATCAGCGCATGGATTTCCTCTTCGGAAACGGCCTCGCCGGTATAGGAACGAGCCGACTTTCTAAGCGATAAAACTGTATCAAACTCCATAATAAGCCTCCTTCATTCTTTCCCGTCAATACGGAAGGTGGGAATCCTTGCCACAAACCGCCGCTCCCGCTGAACCATGGGCGTATGCCCCACAGCCACCGCCATGGCCGGCTTCAGCCCCTCCGGCAGGTGCAGGGCCTGGAAATATTTTCCGTATCCCTCTTCCCGGTTCAGCGTGCGGATAAAGCTGTAAATACAGATGGACCCAAGCCCCAGGTCCACCGCTTTCAGATGCATGTTTTCCGCCATAATCCCGGCATTGAGCTTGATAGAATCTTCCCGTGCCTCCGGGGTGTTCATGATCAGCAGCAGAAGCGGCGCCCCGTAAATAGGATCCCCTCTCCCCGACAGCGCCTGATTTTCTTCAGCCAGAAGCCTTAGCACCTTCTTGTCCGTAATGGCGGCAATAGCATAATTTTTGAAATCAAAATGCCCCACCGGCACCTCTTCCCCTGCCTTCACAATCTTCTGGATATCCTCCTCAGACACCGGCTCTTCCGTGTACCGGCGCACCGAGCACCTCACTGAAAGCACATGATCGAATTCCATGGTATATCTCCTTTCCTTGCTTTGGCAGAATCATAACAACGTAAAATATTGTAACTTATTGTTGAAAAGTTTCCCATCCGCCATGGCACCACTGCCTTCCATCGCGGCAGGAAACTTTTCGCATTCAGTTTCCCATACGGCATAGCACCCATGCCATCCATTACGGCAGGAAACTTTTCCCATATAGTTTCCCATCCGGCATGGCACTGCTGTCTTCTATCGCGGCAGGAAACTTTTCGCATTCAGTTTCCCATACGGCATAGCACCCATGCC
>ERZ1023650.7-NODE-7-length-91120-cov-26.257486_pt1 | contig 91120 bp, 79 predicted proteins | sample MGYA00380337_ERZ1023650 | MGnify/ENA primary metagenome ERZ1023650 (study PRJEB33179, sample SAMN07449042) | human gut metagenome | biome: Human-gut; feature: Human associated habitat; material: Faeces | host: Homo sapiens | place: India:Kasaragod | collected...
CCTCTTTTATTGTTTCTGGAAAAATTCCCCTACCGAGTAAAATTTTACACTAAGTTCTTGAATGATATTTTAGCATAGCTATGCAGGAGATGAAACAAAATTTAAAGGCCTTCCTTTCACTTGGATGTCTCCTCAAAATGCCAATAAAAAAACTCCCCGAAGGGAGTCTTCTTATTTCCTTATTCCTCATCTTCCGGAAGTTCTGCGTTGGTGTACACTTCCTGTACATCATCCAGGTCTTCCAGTTCAGCGGTCAGGTGAGCCATGGTCTGGGCTGCATCGCCTTCCAGCTTTACATAGTTATCAGGCACCATAGCCACTTCGGAGGCCTCTACCGGAATGCCTTCTTTTTCAAGGGCATCGGATACGGTAAGGAATTCTTCCGGAGTTGTAGTGATTTCATAGCTGTCTTCATTGGAGGATACATCTTCCGCACCGGCATCAAGGGCAACCATCATGACCGTGTCTTCATCAGCTGCATCCTTGCTCACAATGATGGAGCCTTTTTTCTTGAACATCCAGGATACGCATCCCGGGGTGCCTACGGAACCGCCGTGATGGGTGAAGGCATGGCGGATATCTGCTGCCGCTCTGTTACGGTTGTCGGTGTTGCATTCGACAATGACTGCTGCACCGCCGGGGCCGTAGCCTTCATAGGTCACTTCATCGAAGCCTGCACCGCTGGCAGCGCCTACGCCTTTGGCGATAGCTCTCTGAATGTTTTCCTTAGGCACATTGTTCTGCTTTGCCTTGGTGAGGGCCAGTTTCAGACGCATGTTGCCTACAGGATCACCGCCGCCCATGCGGGCTGCAATGGTGATTTCTTTGGAAATTTTCGTGGTAATTCTAGCGCGGATGGCATCGGTTTTGCCTTTTTTACGCTTAATGTTTTCCCACTTGGAATGTCCGGACATAGTAAATTATTCCTCCTTTTTATTCCACCAGGGTTCGCCCAGAAGGCGGTCGAGGATAATGGCTACGGCGCTTCTCACACAGAGGTGATTGTAAGTGCCGGCGCCATAAATCGGTTCCACAATATAATCAAATTTTTTCATCATTTCCTTGGTCATGCCGAAGCCTGTGCCGAAGAGAATGAAGATGGGAGTATCCTCGTCGTGGATTTTCCTTCGCATGGCTGCGTAGGAGATAGTATTAGGATACACCCTGGCGTCGGTGGTGACAATAGCCGGTTTTCTGCCGGTTTCTTTTTCAATCCATGAAATCGCATCTTCCAGTGTGGGAACCAGTTCGGTTTCTTCAAAGGCTTCCTTGCGATTGGCATTGTAGTGTACGCCGCCGCCGGTTTTCCAGTGATTCATAATGCGAAGGGCCATTTCACGCTGTGCTTCCACGGGATGCACGATGAAATATTTCTTCACGTCGTAGGTTTTTGCCGTTCTGGCAATGTCATGGAGGTCGTAGTTGGTCAGTGCCGTAGTGACGACTTCCATGTGCTTGTTGTAAATAGGATAGTGGATGAGACCTATGTATACAGGTGCCATAGTCACTCCTCCTTTTCTTCCCTGAGGAAATGCTGATTAAATCAGTGTCTGCTTTTATCTTATGAAAGCAAACTCTATGAATGAATCAGTTCTTCCTTAATTTCCGCCATGAGTTTTTTGTCTTCTTTGGAGAGCTCCTGCCCTTCCAGAAGGTCCGGGCGGTATGCCATAGTACGGCGGAGGGCTTCTTTCCTTCTCCACCGGGCAATGTTGGCATGGTGGCCGGACAGAAGAACATCCGGTACTTTCCATCCGTTGTATTCCGCCGGCTTGGTGTACTGGGGATATTCCAGGATGGGCTCGTAGAAGGAATCCGTGGCTGCGCTGCCTGCATCTCCCAGGACGCCGGGTACCATGCGGGCCACCGCATCGCTGATGACCATGGCACCCAGTTCGCCGCCGGTAAGCACGTAGTCGCCGATAGAAATGAGTTCATCTGCCAGATGTTCCTCTACCCGGTGGTCCACACCTTCATAATGACCGCAGATGAGCACCAGGTGGTCGTAGTCCCGCTGAAGTTCCTTGGCTTTGTCCTGGTTAAAGGTCTTTCCTGCCGGTGACAGGAAGATGACCCGGTCCCGGGGGCCTTTTTCGGGGAGCACATGATGGCAGGCATCAAAAAGCGGCTGGCACATCATCAGCATGCCTGCCCCGCCGCCGTAAATGGTGTCGTCCACCTGTCTGTGGCGGCTTTTGGTAAAGTCTCTGGGATTGGTCACAGCCATTTCTATAAGTCCCGCTTCCAGGGCCCGTTTGATCATGCTCTGGTGAAAGAATGCTTCCACGAATTCCGGAAACAGGGATAATATATCAATTTTCAAGTTGACAGCCTCACAGCGGCTTTCCGCCGCCTGCCTCTTTCCGATAAGGAAGGGGCAGCCGGCACACAGGGTTAAACTATTCCCACTCCGGCAGGCGCACCGTCATACGTCCTGCCTCGACATCAATGGAGAGAACGCATGACGGTATGGCCGGAATCAGGATTTCCTTTCCTTCCGGTGTGCTGATGGAGTACACATTGTTGGCTCCGGTTTCTATGATTTCCTTCACAGTCCCCACAGCCTTTCCGTCTTCCGTCACTACCTGAAGCCCTATGAGCTGGAAGTAGTAGTAGGACCCTTCTTCCCTTTGAGGGAGTTCCGAGAAAGGAACTTCCACCACTTTGGAAATCAGGGTTTCTGCCATGTTCCTGTCATCCACCCCTTCCACATGAAGGATGTACACATTCTTGTGGGGACGGGCGGAAAGGAGATGGCAGGGTTTCCCTCCGATATAGATGGTTTTGAGCTTTTTAAAAATCTCCGGCCTGTCCGTATCGGGAAGAATACGCAAATCACCCCGCACACCATGCGGGGCTACGATTCGGCCGACGATTATCATTTCATCGGGTTTCATATCAGTTGCGGAAAGCGATGATCTTTCCATCTTCCACCAGGATCTCGCCGCCGATTAAGGCGTTCATGTCATCCCCCACCTGGACGGTGACGATCCGGTTCATGGGCTGACGGTTCAGTTCAGCACCGATAGCCAGCTTTTCCAGGTGTTCCTTGTCAGCATTCAGCTTATCCTTCACCTGCTGCATACGGGCTTTCTGGGCTTCGTACTGAGCGCGGAGAGGAGCGACGGCCTGAATGTTGATTTTGGCCTGTTCAGCCAGTTTGCCATTCGCTTCGAATTCAAGCTGAGCCATATCGTGTTCGACACGGCTGATATTCTGCCCGATTTCATTGAGCAGCGTGGTCTTTAATGTCTCGGTGAGCTTGGATTTCACAGCTACCGGAACAAGAATCTGCATTTCTTCCATTAAGGCACCTCTCAAATAATATCCACAGCTACCTTGCGGTTTTCACGCAGGGCACCTGCTTTGACAACGGTGCGGATTGCATTGGCAATGCGGCCTTTTCTGCCGATGACCTTGCCCATGTCTTCCGGGGCAACATGGACCTGATAAATCTCCAGGCTGCCCTTTTCGACTACGGTAATGGAGACGGCATCAGGGTTCTTTACCAGAGCCTTGACAAGTGTTTCCACTAATTCTTTCATACGCGGCCCCCATTATTTCTTTGCTTCTGCAAACTTAGCAAGGATGCCATTCTTTCTCAGAATAGAACGAACGGTGTCGGTCGGCTGTGCGCCTTTTCCAAGCCAGGAAAGAACCTTTTCTTCATCAATCTTTACCGGAGCGTCCAGTTTTGCAGGGTCGTACCAGCCGATGGTATCAGCAGGAGCGCCGTTTCTTGCTTCTCTGGAGTCGATAACTACGATACGGTAGAAAGGATTCTTCTTAGCACCCATACGGGTCAAACGAATTTTTAACATGAAATTCACCTCCTTGAATTGGTCTCGATTATTTATGGAACATCCCGGGGAAACCGGACAGATTTCCCAACTTGGATGGATTCATTTTCTTGCCCCTCATCTTCTTCATGGTCTTCTGCATTTCAGCAAACTGCTTCATCATGCGGTTCACATCCTGAATCTTTACGCCGGCGCCGTTGGCAATGCGCTTCCGGCGGCTGCCGTTCAGGATTTTCACATTGGCCCTTTCTGCAGGGGTCATGGAGAGGATGATTGCCTCGATATGCTTGACTTCCTTACCGTCCAGGTCGATGTCCTTCAGCTGATCCTTGAACTTGCCCATGCCTGGGAGCATGCCCAGGATGGACTGGAAGGAGCCAAGCTTCCTCACCTGTTTCAGCTGCCGCAGGAAATCATCCAGGGTGAATTCACCCTTTCGAATCTTTCCTGCCGCATCCTTCAGGGATTCGGCATCCATATTTCTCTGGGCTGTTTCAATCAATGTTTCCAGGTCGCCCAGATCCAGAATACGGCCGGCCATGCGGTCCGGATGGAAATCTTCCAGCCCGCCGTCCAGTTTTTCGGAAACGCCAATCATTTTGATGGGCTTACCGGTGACAGTCTTGATGGAAAGAGCTGCACCGCCTCTGGCATCGCCGTCCATCTTTGTCAGGATGGTCCCGTCGATGCCAAGGTTCTCATCAAAAGCCTTGGCTGTAGTCACTGCATCCTGGCCGGTCATGGAGTCCAGTACCAGCAGGATTTCCTGGGGATGCACCTCAGCCTTGATATTCCGAAGCTCCGCCATCAGCTTTTCATCGATGGTGAGGCGGCCGGCGGTATCGAGGATGACAATATCCCGGTTATAGGCCTTCGCCGTATCGATGGCGTATTTGGCGATGTGGACAGGATCCACATTGGGCGGCATCCGGTATACCGGTACATCCGTCTGCTGGCCTAATACTTCCAGCTGCTTGATAGCTGCCGGACGGTACACGTCGCAGGCTGCCATCAGTGGACGGTGGCCCTTTTTCTTGAACATGAGGGCCAGCTTGCCGGCGGTGGTGGTCTTGCCGGCGCCCTGGAGCCCCACCAGCATGATAATGGTCAGTCCCGAAGGGGACAGGGTGATCTTGCTCTGGGTACCACCAAGGAGATCCGTCAATTCATCCCGGACAATCTTGATCACCGTCTGGTCCGGTTTCAGGCTGCCGAAGACCTCTTCCCCCATGGCCTTTTCCCGGACATGGGCAATGAAATCCTTAGCCACCTTGAAATTGACATCTGCCTCCAGAAGGGCCCGCCGGACTTCCCGGAGAGCGCCGTCAATATCACTTTCCGAAAGCTTTCCTTTACCCCGGAGGTCCTTGAAGGCAGACTGCAGTTTATCGCCTAAACTTTCAAATGGCATAGGGTCACCTCATTCCGATAAAAAGTCGATGAGCCGCTCCGCTTTCCTGCGATGCTCATCAGGAATCATTTCCATGAGCTCCCGGGCCGCTTTTTCTTTCTTTGGTCTCTCCGCCACCAGGTGGAGCGCCGACTCATAGGCCAGGAGCTGTTCCTCCCCGTGCCGCATGGCATCATGGACAGCCTGCCGGGAAATATGGAAATGGCCGGCGATCTCCGCCAGCGTCAGATTTTCATTATAGTACAGGTCCAGGCAGTCTCGCTGCCGGTCCGTCAGAAGGGCTCCGTACTGATCCAGGAGCTCCCCCTTTTCTACAATATTTTCGATAGACATAGGAATCACCACGACGATTGTCATTATACAGGATAGGTAATGGCTTGTCAAGGAAATTTGCTTTACACCAGCATGATGACGGTTGTAGTTAAAATGGCTGAAGGGTAATAGCCTGTGGCCAAGGGTGGAAAGCGACTCACTGGATGCTCAGTTGCTACCACTCCTTGCGCTCCAGTTCGCTGCGCACAAAATTTGGAAGCGCCGCAGATTATATATTTTACGGCTTTGCCGTTGAATAAAAACTTGTGCCGCTATATAATTTGACGCGGCACACCATCCCCTTGGCCGCAGTCCATTCCCCTTGAGCCACTTCGCCGAAGGCGTCCCCCCTCTCAGCCACTATGACGAAGGCCGCTAACGTGCTTATTAATATCTAACCAATACCTCGCAATACTGAAATTGGCAATCACGGATATAACCCCTGCTCTTTCAGCTTTGCAATTCGGGGCTGCGCTTTATCTTTCAAGCGATTATAAGCCTTCCGCTCCTCCCAGGTTAACCCTGATTCATCGTTTATTACTGTAAACTGATTTCCATTGGTATTATACTTGGCAATGGTCTCATCCAATTTCTCTGCATCCCTGGCGGGGATATTTTGATTGCGTAACAGCCTGATATGAAAAGGGTCCGCCTGGATCATCCAGAAACCATTTCGTCCATATATATAAAACATTTTATACTGGTAAAATAACCCCATCTCAATTTCATAATCATATACATTTTCATCAAGACCAGTTAATCTAAATCCAGATACATCTGGTTGTTGTTTTTCAGGTTGCGTGTCTCTTAATACCCATTTATCACTTCCCTCAGGCAATGAAAATATTGCACTTCTTAGATTCATTCCAAACGCCACTACCGTATTACTGCTCGATCCATTAGGATATTTCAAATCAACGAGCATCCGTATTGTGCCGAAGAGAATATGATATGCCACCCAAAGCATTAAAATAACTATAATTGCTTTTTTGGAAAATAACTTTTTAATCATTAACTGCCTCCATGAACGAATCCTTTTATTGAAGCTATCCAGTTAAATGGTTGTAATGCTCCAATCTCCTGATAAAATACAGCGCCATTGTTCATGATCAGCTTTATATATTCATTTTTATAGCTCGATTGAGTTACCTTGTGCCAATCAAAATTATAGGTATCGCCAACTTCTCCACTATAAGATATATTCCCCCTAGTATTTTTATCAACACAAATAGCCAGTTTAACCTTTCCATAAGCCCACTGCTGGTCTTTAGATGGTGAGTTATCATCACTTTTATTAAAATCTATTGATGAATAGAAGTATTTCTTTTCACCCGGTTTTAGATTTCGGGATAATTTCCTGACCTTGGCCGCCAATACATCAGAGTGTTCCAAGTCTCTTGATACATCCGAACCATGTGCAAATGACAATGATTTACCGCTGCCTTCCAGACTATGTCGCAAGAACTTCGATGCAATAGGCGTATCTGCTATCTTTTCTGAAACATCAGCCCCAACAAACCCGATCGCTTTTAATCTGCCATAATTTTTGTTTGCCCATTCCGGCCATTCCGCAGCTATCTCAGTCCCCGGTTCCCGTCTGGACGCAATTAATTCTGCCTCCAGATTTCGCCGCAAATCCTTTTCCGCTTCATACATATCAGAATGTTCACATTCCTCTGACAATGGATAAATTTTATCCGCTGTGACATAAATAGCAGGCAATTTAAAAGTTTCTTTTCCAATCTCAGGACTGGGTGAGTACCTGTCTAAATCGATACCGGTCCTCTTCTTGAATGTTGCTGAGTCTTCCGCAGCCGCTTCCTGATATATTTTTTTATACTCATACATAAACGCAGTGGAGTTTTCATCTGAAATACCATGTTCTTTTAAACATTCTTTGACCGCATTTTCTGTTTCTACATTGCCATATTCCCAGTATTTCGACTGTGCTGCTTTGGGATCAAGTTCATTTACCATGTCAATAATATCGCTCAATAATCCTTCAATTTCTTTGTCAGTCATCTGCTTACCATTCGTCTTGCGTAATAAACCTTTAATATCAGTTTTTGTTATTCTTTCATAGGCTAACCTGTTCCATCTCGCAGCATCCAAAGCTACATTAACGGTATCTGTCATATTTCTATCTGTCAATTTTTCTAGTGCCATACCCACACCAACACTAATCCATTGTACCGTATCAGGATGATTCTGTACCCATTCTTCCCCCTTTGTCCTTGTCAGATAGCCCATGACATATTCATTTACACTACCAGCTAAAGCACCTGCTGTCACATTACCGCCGGCCATATCATCCATAAGAGCTCCAAAGGCACCGTGAAGCAGCATTTCTTCTGTAGAGCCATCCTTCCACCCTTTGCGTTCGGCATATTTATAGATGGCTTGATTGCCATACTTTTCCAGCATACCGACCAGTTCCTGCTTCTCTTGTACTTTGGCTTTATCAAAGATTTCCTGCAGCCGGTTAAGACTGTTCCCGGTATCCCGATTCAAACCGGAAATAGTCTGCTTCTGCTGTTCCTTATTGGTAATATGGATGGTCCCTTCTGCTATAGCAGATTTCGTCGTACTATTTGCTTTATCTTTGACCATAGGACTTAAATCAGGCAGCAGTCCTCTCCGGTTCAGTGCATTTCCCTTATCATTGGGAGAATAGGCCAGCCCCATACCGCCGGCTTTATAATCTGTTTTGTTTTCAGTATCTTCCCATGTCAACGTACCTGTGGTCAGGTTATTCTTATCTTTTGAGGCATCACTACCAATTACTCCGCCTTTCAGGCCAGTATTATTTTTAACGGTAATGTGAAAGCCTCTTCTACCGGCATGGATTCCCGCCTGGTTAGCAGCACTTTCATAACTGCTCTGGATGGTATCTTTGCTCGCACCACCGCCAGCACCGGTTTTACCATTCTTCACGCCATAGTTGATGGTTAATCCTGCCCTGGTATTCTTTTCCTCATAGCTCTTTTTATCCTGTTTGGTTTCAATAGAAAGATTGCTTCCTACATCGCCAATTACCTTGTTAGCTTTCATCTCGCTTCCTACGATGGTAGTATCTTTACGACTGGTAAATGTCAGGTCTTGCTCAGCCGTGACCTGGCTCTTTTCATAGGTTGTTTCGTTTTCCTGTATATTACTTTTTACTTTGCTATAGGACGCACTTATTCCCTGTAATCCGCCTACACCGATGGAAGCACTAATGCTGGAACCGCTAGATTTGGTAGTTTCTTTGGTCCTGTTGCCATTTTTATTGGCAGAAATATTTATGCTTATCTTAGCATCTAACATGGTAATTTTCTCATTTGAAAAATGTTAATAACGTTAGAAATGATAATATAAACGTAAATAGATTCATGAGAATTTCTCTTTGCTCCCAAAACTTTATCGTACTCCTAGTTGCCATTGTTTCCATTTTGCTTCCTATCTTTTTTAAACATCTAAACCGTACATTTAGTAAAATAGAAAAAATTATAATTCCAAATCGCCAATAAATATTATCAAAATATAAACTACAGATAATTGCTCCAAATACGACACAAATCATCAAGTTAATTGCTATAACTTTAGGGCTTGATTTAATAGGGAAATCTAATCCAATCAACTTTTCATCATGCATAGATAAAAACAGGCTGGCAATTATATAAAAAAATCCTATAATCACATACATCATAGGTATATCTCCTATTCTATTGAATTTTTAGCCTCGTTATATATTTTTTGATCTTCTTTGTTCCTCTTTGATTCTGGTAATTCAGGAAAATAATAATCTTTTAATTTAGAAATACTCACTCCCATTGCTGCACCAGCAATAATCCCAGCATACTTACCTGATGGTAAATATCCAGAAAGTGATGCTCCTGTTGCAATAAAGTCCATACGAATTCGTCCCGCTGAACCACCTACTCCATACAAATCGGTTCTTGCATCATTTAAAATATCCCACGTAGTTGTTAAAGTTGTACCTACTGGCAATACTTTGCCTGTAACTGACATAGACTTATTATCTAAAGCACTCCCCATCATACCTTCTCAAGCACTAAATGCATCATCACTGGTAGGTCCATTTTCATGAGGCAATTGCGGCGTTTCATCAAAGGATTCATTATTCGATTCATATTCTTCCTCATCCATGCTGTCAGACAAGGGCTCCCCATATGTTTCAGCTGCCTTATCTTCTATATTTTTGGCTATATCGGTCGTATTTACCTCAACATCACCTGTTGAATAATACGCACCAAGTGAGCCACCCAATACGCTCCTCAGAGCCACCCAATACGCAGGTGAGAGCCACCTGCTTTTTTGTTTGAATACGCGCTAGAGAGCCACCAATTGTCCTTGTACAATGGACTTGTGGAGATATTCCCACTTGTTCTACGAAAGGATGTGGTTTCAATGGCTAATGAAAAAGAGATTTTAGTTCACTTTCTCCACGGTGAAAGCCAGCGCTCCATTTCCAGAACGCTCCAAGTATCCCGCAATACAGTTTCCAAAGTTGTTACGGCATACCAGGTACAGGGGTTGGATCCTGGCAAATTGCCGGAGCTGCCTGACGATGTGCTTCACCAGAAGTTATTCCCGGATGATGTAGCCGCATCTCTCCAAACACCTCCGGATTATGCCTTTGTGCATAAAGAACTTTTGAAAGACGGTGTTACGCTCAAACAGCTTTGGGAAGAGTATGTGATGGATTGTCGTGAAACGGGAAAGCTTTATTTCCGCTATACACAGTTCTGTAAGAAGTACCGGGATTACGTGAGTTCCAACCGCCTGACCATGCATATCCACCACAAACCTGGTGAGAGACTGATGGTGGATTGGGCCGGTACTACAATTCCTTTGTACAACCCTGTTACAGGAGCGATATCTAAGACATATATGTTTGTATGTACACTGCCTTTCAGTATGTACTGCTATGCCGAAGTATTTCCGGATATGAAAGAGGAATCATGGATTCAGGCACATATCCACGCATTGGCATTTTTCGGTGGCTCCACGCGGCTTCTTGTACCGGATAATCTTAAGACCGGAATCGTTTCTAACAGGAAATACGAAGACCCTGTGGTCAACAAGGCATACCAGGAATTGGCAGATCACTATGGCATGACGATTCTGCCAGCCCGTGTGTTAACGCCAAAGGATAAAGCTGCCGTTGAAGGAAGTGTTGGTCAGCTCACCACTCACATCATCGGAAAGCTACGCAACCATCATTTTTTCAGCCTGTATGAGATTAATTCAGCTGTGGACGGGCTGCTTAAGAAATTCAACAAAGCGCCTTTCCAAAAGAAGGATGGAAGCCGGTATTCCGTATTTCTTACCGAAGAGCTTCCTTTTCTCCAGCCGCTGCCCCGTTTCCCTTATGAGTATGCAGAATGGCGGAAAGCCACGGTGCAGCTTAATTACCATATAACCGTAGATCACCAGAATTATTCCGTACCTTTCCGCTATGTTCACAAAAGAGTCGATGTCCGGCTCACCAGCAAAGTAGTAGAAATTTACTATGAAGGGACCCGGATTGCCAGCCACAGACGTCTTACCGGTCGCTGGGGACAGTATGATACGATTACAGAGCACATGCCTCCCAATCATCAGCTGTACAGCCAGTGGGATGGAAACCGTTTCCGCCGTTGGGCTAAGAAATGCGGTCCATCTGCAGAAATAGTGGTAAACAGACTCTTAAGCAGCTACCGTGTAGAAGAACAGGCTTACAAAGGATGCATTGGGCTTTTGAAGCTCAGTGAAAAATACGGAACCGACCGTTTGGATAAGGCTTGCCGCCTTGCATTGGAGAAAATGCCGGTTCCCCGCTACAAGCTGGTCAAAGGCATTTTAGATGAAAAACTGGATATTGGACTTACACCGGAAGAATCCGAATGCCAGACGGCCCCGCAAAGTAATGCTGACGACAATTCCCATGCTTTCGTAAGAGGTGCCGCTTACTATGGAGGTGATCACCATGAAGAATGACACTATTCGTAAATTGCAGGAAATGAAATTGTCCGTCATGGCCAAAGCCTATATGGATCAGATTGAGAACCCCGAACAATATGCTGACATGATTTTTGATGAGCGCCTTACACTCATTGTCGACAAAGAATCCGATGCACGCCTCAACAATAAGCTGAAGCGGCTCATCAAAAATGCCCATTTTTCCGACAGCCAGGCTGATCTTTCCGGGATTCAGTATCTTCCTGACCGTCACCTGGATCGGAATCTCATCAACTATCTGAAAACTAATGCCTATATCGACAAACAGCGTAATGTAATCCTTTGCGGTGCCACCGGTTGCGGAAAGACGTTCATCGCCAATGCATTGGGCCTCAATGCCTGCCGTGCCGGATACAAAGTTCTGTATCTTCGGCTGCCGGATTTCTTCATGGATTATTCTTTGGCAGAATCCAAGAATAAGCAGAAAGACTATCTGAAGAAGCTTCAGAATGTTCGGCTCCTTATTCTTGATGATTTCTTGCTATTTCCCGTTAAAGCGAACGGAAGCGACAGCCTTCTGGAACTTCTGGAATACAGACTTGGAAAGGTATCTACGATTTTCTGCTCCCAGTTGTCCTATTCCGGATGGCATCAGCAGCTTGGTGGCGGAGCCGTGGCAGATGCCATTCTTGACCGGATTATCCCAGGCTCCTATAAACTCGAGATTCAAGGGCAAGTTTCCATGCGCCAACGGCTTGCTGAAGAAGAAATGAAGGGTTCAAAAGTAAAAGTTGCCGCTGACTAACAAATATAGATAATGCAGGAGAGCCGTCCACTGTCCACCGACTGCGGACGGCTCTCATCTGCGTATTTGCTTTTTTTACCAAGGCCACCAAGGTGGCTCTCAACCGCGTATTGGGTGGCTCTCAAACGGCGTAATATTCACTCTAGTGTTAGAATATACTTTATCCCTGCTTCCGATAGGAATGTCAGGAATAACACCTCTTTCATTGTATGGAGCATAAGATGTCTTATTGATAACTATTCCACGCCCGCTAAGACGATAGCCCGCCTTGTTCTCCACATCTTCCCAGCGTAAAATACCAGTACGTAAACTGTTTTTGTCTGCACTCCCCTTACTGTCAATAACGGCTCCTTTGAGCTGGGTATTGTCCTTGACGGAAATTTCAAAGCCCTCTTTTCCGGCATAAATCCCGGCCTGATTAGTGACGCTTTCATACTCAGAATCAATACGGGATTTACCAGCCGATGCATAGCCGGATACTTTACCTGATGGAGCATAACCAAGGGACATACCAATAGTTTTCCCGTTCTCCTGATAATCCTTTCTATCCTGCTCGCTTTCGAGAATGAGACTGCCGCCTACATCAGTTTTCACCTTCTCTCCTTCTGCCCGGCTTCCTTTGAGAGTTGTATCTCTGCCACTTTCCAGAGAGAGAGTATGCTCAGCGGTGATAATGCTTCCGGTGTGAGTGATTTCTTCGTTCTTTCCGTCTTTCCTGCCTTTCCCATAGGATGCACGGATGCCCGTGAAACCAGTACCTCCTATGCTCCCGCCCAAGCTGGCAACGGAGGAACTTTCCTTCTCCTTGCCGGTACTCCTGTTTTCCGTAGAAAGAATACGAATATCTTTTCCTGCCTTCAGGTAAACATCCTTTGCACTCACCTGACTGCCTTTTACTGTCATGTCTTTTTCTGCGTTTACGATGAGAGTATCTTCAGCATGAAGAGTGCTTCCTCCCCCTCGGACGATTCTGTTTTCAGAAATACTGCGGGCTTTAGCCGTGCCAAGGGATACATCCAGGGCCATACTTTTTCGGGCTTTGTTATCCATTTTGGCGTTATCCATAATTTTGCCTTCAGTTTCTTGGATAGCTTCCAGGTTGTTTTCTGTCATAGGCGTAGCAATTCCATTGGTTCTTACAGTCTGGCGCAGCTTTTCCGTACGGGACATATCTTTCTCCATATCTTCGATGGTTTTCACATTACCCATATAACCTGATACAGCCTCTTTCAGGTTCTTTCCCGCTTCCAGTCCATAGAGAGCAGTAAGTCTTCTGTCTTTCACTTCGCCTGCACGGCTCAGAGGGGCGGCTATAGAGTTTACAGTGTTTATCAGGTTACCTCCCAAAGATACGCTGATTCCGCTTCGCTTATACTCGTGTTCTTCCTTATTGGTGTACACATTGTCCCTGCTGATGATGGTTACATTCTTTCCTGTGAGATCAATGTTTTTCCCAGCCGCCAAAGCAGAGGCTTCTACAGTGAGGTCTTTCCCAGAGGTGAGGAGTACATTTCCGCCTGCACTTCCCAGAGTGCTTCCTCTTTCGGTAAGGCCAGTATTGTCATAGCGATCCTTTCTCTTTTCCCTGCCTATAGTGAATCCCAGACCACCTCCGGAGAGGATGCCGCCCTTTTTGACCTGCTTTTCATAGTCATGAGCCTCGTATTCAGGAGCTGAAGAAATATGGACATTTCCTCTTGCCACCGCGGTCACATCTTGGGCAGCAATGATCTGGGAGCCGGAGACATGAGTGTCCTTTCCGGAAAGGATGGATATGGTGTCTCCGGAAAGAATGGCAGGAGATGCTTTCTTCTCTTCGTCATGGCTTTTGATGGCGGTACTCTTTGAGGACAGGAGCCCCTTTTCTTTGTATTTCAGACCATAGTCGTCCCCGGCTTCATTATATCCGTTCGTGACTGTCACGTCACTCTTAGCTGCTGCATCAGTGAATGCAATAACTATAGCAAAGGACTCACTTCCCCTCCACATAAGTATCCGCAAAAATGTTACAGATTTATTTTACTATATTTATCCCCAGGTCTTGCAAACTCCTAGAATGAAGAAAAATATGGCCGGCCCACCTAATATAATGGGACCGATATAAGACATCCCGATATTTTTATCAATCTTTTCCTTTATTTCCTTAGTCTGAGGATTTTTCTTATATAAAATTCTATTTTCCATAGTATAATAAGTTCTACAGCTGATAGCTGCAATAATAGAAAAAACGCTAGCTAAGAAATTCTCGAAGACTAAATCTACTCTAAATAGTAAGCAAAAATAAGTTAAGCCCATAAAAATGACCGATATCTTTTCATACGCTTTATAGTTAATTCTTATCATTCTAATAGCCCTTTTCGTATCCGTTATAAATATATTCAATTTATAATTTTAATCAAATCCATTTTTCCCCATATCTTCAATATATTCATCATTTTTTTGCTCAGCTTGTTCTTTTGTCATAGGCGGAGCAATCGTATTTTTGATACTATTTAGCCATAAATCCGTTACGGATGAGTATACAATTCCTCTGAATAATCCTGCATTACGAAATACATATAATTCTCCTCCTGCCGTGACTAAGTCGAATAAAATTCTCTTTTCGACCCCGTAATAACTATATGTCTCTATATCAGAATCACCTAATATAGACGAAATTGTATTCATCAATGTTCCTATTGGAGATGTTTTACCCGTAGCTTGTGATACCCGATAATCCAATCCACCGGTAAATGCATCCTGAGCAAAAGTACTTCCAGCATAGAGTGTATCCTTTGCATTAACCAATACATACCAATGCAAGTCCCCGTAATTTCCAAAAATATTTTCATAAACTCCACTTTCTTGTTGCTTAAGCCACTGTTCATCTTGTTTTCTATCAAGTGCTTCATATTCAGCGTCTACAGCCGCTTTTTCCGCTGGAGTTTTGGCTTTTTCTCTAGCAGCTCTGTACTCCTCCACTTGCTCATGACTAAGCCAATTAAATCTTGTCCCACTCCAAGCGGCAGCTGCGCCCACTTTGCCATCCTCCCCAACGAGTTGACCTGCAGCATATCCAATTACCGCCGCCACTTCTTCTCGCATATCAGGATGGTCTTTCAAGAATTGGTCCAATAATGGTTGCAAACGTTCCATACTTCCTTCTGCCACGGCTCCCGAGAGAATACTGTTTCCTCCAAGACCAGCAGTAATACCACCCAGAAGTCCATGAAGCAGCATTCTTCTCGGATCATCTTTACTCCAATTCTTCTCATTGGCGATATCACCAATCTTTTCTGCACCCAATTTTGCAAATTCGGTGGCCAGTTCCTGCCTTTCCTGTACTTTTTCCTTGTCAAAAATCTTTTCCAATCGGTTCAGTGCATTCTTTGTCTGGCGATTGAGATCAGATACATCCTGCTTCTGGTGTTCTGCGTCTGTAATGTTAATGGTTCCTTCCGAAACAGCTGATTCGGTTATGCTATCCGCCTTACCTTTTACAGGCTGCAGCTTAACAGGACTGGTGCCACCGGTAAGGCCGCCTCTTTTCTTTCCATTTATGGCTCTATCCGATGTCCAGGCAGCGCTATAGTTCCTACCTTCTGCGGTGGCTTTATAGTTCGCCTTATTTTCTATATCTTCCCATGTTAATGTTCCTGTTGTAAGAGTATTTTTACCCTTTGTGGCACTAATGTCAATAATGCCACCTTTCAGATGGGTATTACCCTGGACAGCGATATCATACCCCTTTTGTCCGGCAGCAATCCCAGCCTGCTTCGTCACGCTTGTATAAGTGGAATTTGTATGACCTGTAGAAGTTCCTATAGATATTCCACCATATCCGGCACCCCCTTTACCGATTCCGGTTGTCATCTCCATGCCTTTATTTTCAACATGGGATGTATATTTCTCTTTATCCTGTACACTTTCAATGATAAGGTTGGCTCCTGCCCTCATGGCAACTTTGTCTCCATAAACATTGCTTCCACGAAGAATCGTATCTTTCCCACTTTCCACAGCCAGATTCTCTCTGGCAGTTACCTGACTGGCGGTATGTATCAGGGTTTCTTCTCTTTCGTTGCCTTGGCCTTTGCTGGCATTGGCGTAGAAGCTATTCCCCGTTGGAGCAAAATTCATACCGGCCTGACTGCCCCTGCCGCTTTCATCCGTGTCACTGATGCTTCTATTTTCAGCCGCCTCAAGGGCAATATTTCCTCCGGCTTTCATCGAAATGGTATTTCCAACCGCTTGAGACCCCTTCATGGCAATATCTTTCTTTCCAATGATTTGAATGTCGTTATTTGCCAATAGATTACTGCCTACCGCTTCTGTAGTTTCTGTGTGTTTTTCTGCTTTGAAAGAACCGGAACCGACCCCCACGCTGATGCCTGGCATCCCTTTACCTTTTATATCCTTGAGTGCTTCTTTGTTTTTGGCAATAGTTTCATAGACTTCGCCGCCATAGAGAACTTTCAACTGCTTATCCCTGGCACGGGAAGCCTTTTGGATATTGTTCACGGTACCACTCAATACATCCGCCGCGCCGCCACTGATGGAGACAGTAAGACCACTCTTTTTATACTCATGCTTCTCATCGCTATGGTACACATTATCCTTACTGGAAATGGTTACATTTTTCTCCGATCATCGCAATATCTTTCCCAGCAATAATATCCGATGCATCAACGTGTACGTTTTTGTCGGCTTTAATGGTCACATTTCCCGCAATACTGCCAATGGCAGAGCCTTTTTGGGTCACATCAGCGTCTGTATACTGATCCTTCCGTTTTTCACTGCCAATCGTGAAGCCGAGTCCACCGCCCAGGAGTCCACTCTTCCTGACACGTCTCTCATAATTGTGCTGTCCGGCCTCCTCCGCACTGGTGATGATGGTATCTTTGCCGGAAACGATAGATACACCATTTGTCCCCACGATGTTAGAGGCAGTCACTTCGTTATTACCGGCGGAAACAATGGTTACCGTATCGCCGGAAAGCAGACTGCCCATCGCAGTTTTACTTTCATCGTGGCTCTTAATGCCGGTGGTCTTGTGGGAAAGGAAGCCGCTTTCTTTGTACTTCAAGCCATAGTCGTCAATTGCTTCATGGTAACCGTTTTCTATAGTCACATCATTGCCTGCCTTGACGGCAATCGCACCACTTTCACTGGATACAGATGCATTTCTGGCTTTGATGTTATTGCCCGCTGTCAGGATCATATCTTTTCCGGCAGTCAGGGTATTGGCGGTTTCTGTCTTACGATAGGTACGGATGTAGTTATCCCTGTCTTCGGTCATATCTTTCCTGGCTTCGAGAGCATCTGTATCCATGGTGAGATTGTGTCCGGCAGAAAGGATCATGGATCCTTTTTCTCCAAGAGCTGACAAAGTGGCACTGGTCAGGGTTATGTCCCGCCCGGCCTGCATGAGAAGTACTCCTTCTTTTCCTTTTACGGCGATACCGGCGGTGGTATCCAGCATGTCCTGGTTCTTACCATGCCGGATCGTATTTTTCACGGTAATGTCTCGGCCCGCTTTCAAAGCGACCGTATTTTCCCCTTCGATTATACCTCTATGTGAGATATCCTGTTCCGCTTTGAGAGAAATATCGTTTCCAAAGATAGTTCCTTTGTTCACAATGTTTTTAGCTTTCGCAATGATGGTATTTCCTTTGAGGGTGCCCTGGTTTACCAAAGCGTCCTTCGTATCGGTAACCAGAGTATTCGCGCTGATGAGGCTGCCGTCAGCAGCAAGTGTCATATTTCCCGGCTTCAGGTATACCTTCGGATAGAGGACTTCATAGATCTTTCCATTCACGGTGACCGTGGCAGTTTCCAGCCAGACCATGTCACTGGTAAGGCTCGCCATCTGTTCTTTGGTGAGAGAAATACCGGGCTTCAAACCATACTCTTTTGCATAGGCTATGCCTGCATCCATCAGGGCCTTGTATTCTTCTTCATCGTCCGTATAGCCATTGAGGTACCGCATGCCCGTAAGTCCTGCGACCTGCTGTCTTACCAGTTCTTGTTCATAGAACCCGTCTCCAAGCCTTTTGGTAACCCGGTCCGGGTCCCAGGTCATCTGTCTGTACATGTAGTCTGAGGAAAGGAAGCGGTGCTTATTGGTAAAGGCGGGGTCTGTCTCTACGAGATATGTGGCCGTTTCTTCCGGATGGAGTCGGTAGAGGGCACTCTCGGAAAGGAAGGGAATAGATGTCCCCTTATCCCCTTCTGCGGTGCCCGGATGGGTTTCGCTGTTATTTCCAAAAGGATTCAGGTAACTCTGTACATTCTCCCTCCCCACCTTGGTTATGTCCATAGAATCGGACGTGTCACTGCTGTTTTCTTTTGTCTCCGCCACGCCAAAAGATGTGGGGTTCTCCAGGTCCTTTTGGGGCGTCATGAAGATTTCACTCCGATAGTGGCGGCGGTGGGCCTTATGGGGAAAGTGCTTTTTCTTCGTATAGCTTTCCTGGGTGGTGCCGAAGGTTACTTTCTCCACCACTTCATCCAGAAACAAAATATACATTCTACAGTAGGGCTTATTCGATAAGCAAGAATAATATTAAAATAATATCTTCCAATAATAATATACTTTATCATAATAAGGAAATCCGTCCATTATAGATTCCTATAAGAATAATCATCAAAATGAGAATAAGCCCAATAATAATCATTACTTGTCCATAAGATGTAAATCGAATTAAGTTATAGTACTTTTGTGAATCTTTCGATCCCGCATTATGTTTTCTCATATTTTCATATTTAATTTTAAAAATATATTTAGCCCTGTTAATAATGCAGAAGAACACAACAGACATTACAGCCAACATAGAAATTAAATCTATCTCATCGCCACTAATTGTCATCAATAAAAGTCGAGAAAAAAATATGGTTCCTCCCCAACCTCCAATATAATAAAAAAGTCTCTGAGCCAAATTTTCCTGATCTTGTAATCGGTTACTTATTAAAAAGGCTACAGACAATACGGTTAAAAATGCACTATAAAAAATCATTGCTTTCCCCCTTCTTGCTCGTTATACTGATTATTTTCTTTTTCATTTTGCTTTGTATCATTATCTTTTAAAAATTTCTCTTTAACTTTTTTTGTTGCCTGACTTTCTGCCTCACCAGCTGCTGTACTTACTATCACACCTGCCACAGCTCCTAAAGTCGGACTATCAGTCAACATAGCTGCAATTACTGATGAAATGATTACTTCGTTCATTTTAGAAATTAATGGAACACTAATATTAATGCCTTGAGCCCCCCACCAGTCAATACCGCTATAATTCTTCCAATCGTCCTGCCACGTCTGATAAAAATCTAATCCTTTTAGAGGTCCTGTTGCCAATAACTTCGCATGCCCTGCATCCACGCCATATTTGCTTGCTAGTGCAAAAGGATATACACCAACGCCCTCAGCTAAATCCTTCGCGAGCGAGAACTTATCTATAGTCATCGGTTTAAACAATAACGGAAATGGAAATTTGCTAATTGATTCTGTTTTGGTCCTTTCCGACAATATATCTGAATATAATGCATGGTTATTAACTATATATCCATCCTGCTCCCCAAATGAATATATCCCCTTTGGATGTTTATCACCTGAATCAGTACGAGAGAATACATGGTCAGCTGTATAAGGTGTTAACATATCAGGAGCGTCTAAGTTGCTAAATACTTCTCCTGTCCTACCCTCTAAATCTATAATTCGGCCTGTTCCAAATTTATTATCTTTAATTACCAAAACGCCTTTTTTATTTGATTCATCCACATATATAACATAAGCTGTTCCTACTTTTTGTTGTTTGTATGCATCTGATCCTATATAATCTTCTATTTTTCTCTTCATATTAGGATATTTTTCATAATAATTCCATTTAGTTCCTGCCTGTGCCGTATAGTTTCCAACACGCTCATCCCCTGCTATTTCTCCTACGGCACCTCCCAGCGATATGCTGACAGCTTGTACCACATCCGGGTGCATTTCCATCCATTCTCTACCTTTTATCTTTTCCAGATAGCCCACGGCAAATTCATTCACACTACCGGAAGATGCTCCAGACCACACACTTCTACTGCTCATGCTTCCTATCAAGGCTCCTAATGCTCCATGAAGAAGCATTTTTTCATTGGAACCTTCTTTCCATCCATAATAGTCCGCCACTTCGTGAATAAATTTACTCCCCAGCTGACTTACTTTCTTAATAAGTTCCTGTTTATCCTCCACGTTTGATTTGTCAAAGATTTTCTTCAGCTGATTCAGACTGCTTCCTGCATACCGGTTCAACGTAAAAATATCCTGTTTTTGGTTCTTCTCACTTGTAATAATGATGGTTCCCTTGTCAATAGTCGCTATAGTGTTACTAATCGTTTTATCCTCCACTGTCGGACTGATCTGAGGAGTGAGCCCACGAGCATTAAGAGGTATGGATTTGTCTTTGGGCGCATAGGAAACACCTATGTTCTCTGCTTCGTAGCCCGCTTTGTTCTCCACATCTTCCCAGCTTAAAGTGCCAGTACGTAAACTGTTCATGTCCGCACTCCCCCTACTATCAATAACGGCACCTTTGAGATGGGTATTGTCCTTGACGGAAATTTCAAAGCCCTCTTTACCGGCATAAATCCCGGCCTGATTAGTGACGCTTTCGTACCCAGAATCAATACGGGATTTGCCAGCCGATGCATAGCCGGATACGTTACCTGATGGAGCATAACCAAGGGACATACCAATAGTCTTCCCATTCTCCTGATAATTCTTTCTATCCTGCTCGCTTTCGAGAATGAGACTACCGCCTACATCTGTTTTCACCTTCTCTCCTTCTGCCCGGCTTCCTTTGAGAGTTGTATCTCTGCCACTTTCCAGAGAGAGAGTATGCTCAGCGGTGATAATGCTTCCGGTGTGAGTGATTTCTTCGTTCTTTCCGTCTTTCCTGCCTTTCCCATAGGATGCACGGATGCCCGTGAAACCAGTACCTCCTATGCTCCCGCCCAAGCTGGCAACGGAGGAACTTTCCTTCTCCTTGCCGGTACTCCTGTTTTCCGTAGAAAGAATACGAATATCTTTTCCTGCCTTCAGGTAAACATCCTTTGCACTCACCTGACTGCCTTTTACTGTCATGTCTTTTTCTGCATTTACGATGATAGTATCTTCAGCATGAAGAGTACTTTCTTCTCCTCGGACGATCCTATTTTCAGAAATACTACGGGCTTTAGCCGTGCCAAGGGATACATCCAGGGCCATACTTCTTCGGGCTTTGTTATCCGCTTTAGCCTTATCCAGGATTTTACTTTCAGTTTCTTGGATAGTTTCCAGATTGTTTTCTGTCATAGGCGTAGCAATTCCATCAGCTATTACAGTCTGGTGCAGCTTTTCCGTACGGGACATATCTTTTTCCATATCTTCAATGGTTTTCACATTACCCATATAACCCGATACAGCCTCTTTCAGGTTCTTTCCCGCTTCCAGTTCATAGAAAGCAGTAAGTCTTCTGTCTTTCACTTCGCCTGCACGGCTCAGAGGGGCAGCTATAGAGTTTACAGTATTTATTAGGTTACCTCCCAAAGATAGGCTGATTCCGCTTCGCTTATACTCGTGTTCTTCCTTATTGGTGTACACATTGTCCCTGCTGATGATGGTTACATTCTTTCCTGTGAGATCAATGTTTTTCCCAGCCGCCAAAGCAGAGGCTTCTACAGTGAGGTCTTTCCCAGAGGTGAGGAGTACATTTCCGCCTGCACTTCCCAGAGTGCTTCCTCTTTCGGTAAGGCCAGTATTGTCATAGCGATCCTTTCTCTTTTCCCTGCCTATAGTGAATCCCAGACCACCTCCGGAGAGGATGCCGCCCTTTTTGACCTGCTTTTCATAGTCATGAGCCTCGTATTCAGGAGCTGAAGAAATATGGACATCTCCTCCTGCCACCGCGGTCACATCTTGGGCAGCAATGACCTGGGAGCCGGAGATGCGAGTGTCCTTTCCGGAAAGGATAGATACGGTGTCTCCGGAAATAATGGCGGGCGATGCTTTCTTCTCTTCGTCATGGCTTCTAATGGCAGTAGTCTTTGAGGACAGGAGCCCTTTTTCTTTGTATTTCAGGCCATAGTCGTCCCTGGCTTCATTATATCCGTTCGTGACTGTCACGTCGCCTTTGGCTGCTGCTGCGGTGACCGCACCGTTTTTCGAGGCAATGACTGCATTTCTTATGGAGACATGATCTCCTGCGGCCAGGGTAATGTCTTTTCCTGCAGCCAATGTATCAGAGGTTTCCGTCTTACGATAGGTACGGATATAATTATCCCTGTTTTCAGTCATATCCTTTTTCGCCTGCAGGCTGTCCGTATCGAGGATGAGATCCTTTCCTGCCTTAAGGATCATGGAGCCTTTATCTCCCAAAGCTTCCAGAGTGGCACCGGTAAGGTGGATATCTCTCCCCGACTCCATGAGGAGGACTCCCTCGTTCCCCTTTACCGCGATACCGGCGGTAGTATCCAGGATATCCTGGTTCTTCCCGTGGAGGATGGTATTTCCCATGGAGATATCCCGACCTGCCGTAAGGGCTACGCTGTCTTCACCGGTGATGAGGCCCTCCTGGATCACGTCTCTTTCTGCTTTAATTGCAATGTCTTTGCCCAGAATTTTTCCTAAATTGACAATATCATGTCCCTTCAGGACTACCGTATTTCCGAGGATGGATGCGTTATTCTTCAGTGTCTCTTTCGTCTCCGCCACCAGTGTGTCGGCACTGATGAGGCTGCCATCAGCGGTAAGAGTCATATTTCCCGGCTTCAGGTACACCTTCGGATAGAGAACTTCATAGGTCTTTCCATTCACGGTGACTGTAGTGGTTTCCAGCCAGACCATGTCACTGGTGAGACTTGCCATCTGTTCCTTGGTGAGAGAAATACCGGGCTTCAAGCCATACTCTTTTGCATAGGCTATGCCGGCATCCATCAGGGCCTTGTATTCTACTTCGTCATCCGTATAGCCATTGAGGTACCGCATTCCCGTAAGGCCTGCGACCTGCTGCCTTACCAGTTCCTGTTCATAGAACCCGTCTCCCAGCCGTTTGGTGACCCGGTCCGGATCCCAGGTCATCTGTCTGTACATGTAGTCTGAAGAAAGGAAGCGATGCTTATTGGTAAAGGCGGGGTCTGTCTCTACGAGGTATGTGGCTGTCTCTTCCGGATGGAGACTGTAGAGGGCACTCTCGGAAAGGAAGGGAATAGATGTCCCCTTATCCCCTTCTGCGGTGCCCGGATGGGTTTCGCTGTTATTTCCAAAAGGATTCAGGTAACTCTGTACATTCTCCCTCCCCACCTTGGTTATGTCCATAGAATCGGACGTGTCACTGCTGTTTTCTTTTGTCTCCGCCACGCCAAAAGATGTGGGGTTCTCCAGGTCCTTTTGGGGCGTCATGAAGATTTCACTCCGATAGTGGCGGCGGTGGGCCTTATGGGGAAAGTGTTTTTTCTTCGTATAGCTTTCCTGGGTGGTGCCAAAGGTTACTTTCTCCACCCGGTTCTTCGTTTCTTCATTGGTAAGGTTCCCTTGGACCGCCAAGGTTTTTCCTGCGGTGATCCGGCTGTTTTCATTTGTCACGTTCCCCGCCAGGGTCATATTCTTTCCACCGGAAAGGATAGCCGCCTTTGTCTCGGTCACTTTCTTTTCGGACGTATGGGTATTGGTGCGGATGATGGTGTAGTTCTTGATCTTGGCTCCCTCTATGGCGCCGATGGAGTTGTTGTAGGCTTCCACTTCCCGGTTGTATTCCCGGATTTTCACATTGAGGGCGTCGAGGATCTTCCGGTAGGACTCATCCCAGGCCTTTTGGGCGGGATCTCCGTTCTTCGGCCGGGCGGTGGTCATGGAGGTTATGCCAAACTGCTGGAAGATGGGGTCATCATAGGCATAGTTCGGCGCCAGGGTACCCACGAGGGAAGGATCCACCGGGTCTTCCCCTTCCGCCAGTTCTTCTTCCGTAGGCGCTGTGATAATGCCATAGGCCGCTTCTTCCAGCGGTTCCTTAGGGGTGATGCCTTTATTATGGTAAGCCCCGTAGCCGCTGGAAAGGCGGCTGAATTCGCTTTCCGGGAAGGCCTGTCCCCTTTCAGGATGGCCGTCCTGGTCGATACGGATGAGCCGGGGATTTGTCACGTGGCTTGTCCATACACGCTCCGATGAGAAGGATTCGTTTTCATTGGAAATAACGGGCGCCGTGATGGAGAGATTTCCCTGGGCATTGATGGTGCCTCCCCGGTTGATGACGCTTTCTTTTTCTGCAAGGGTCATATCGCCGCCGCTGTAGAGGAGGGCGCCGGAACTGTTGAGGAGGGTATTTCCTGTCATGGTCAGGCTGCCCCGGGCTGCGAGGGCCGCCGACGGATGGCCTTCCATTTCCTTCCGGATACCATTAACTGCACTCTTTGCCTTTTCATAGTCCCCGGTCTTTTCTTCTATGGTCTTGAAGAAGGCTTCCTTTTCCCCATCCGAATGGAAGGCTGTCACGTCAACGCCATAGGCATCATCCAGGGCTTTTTCCTTATCCTGCAGTGTTTTCATGGCAGCAGCAAGGCTTTCTTCCAGGGCTTTATCCTTCCTGTTTTCCAGGCGGCCGGCGGTGATAGAAATATCCTCTCCATAGATCCGTCCTGTTTCCAGGTTCAGGAGGGTGCCGGTTTCGATGGAAAGGTCTGTATCTCCATTCACAAGGCCCCGGTTCGTCATGGTTTGTGTCTTCAGGGAGAGGCTCTTTCCATTAAGTTCCCCTTCTGCCCTGTTTTCTATCTGCGCCGCTTCTATAGAAAGCGTCTTTCCGGCTTCTATCTTTTTGCCGTTGGTAAGCGTTCCTGTAGTCTCAATAGAAAGGTTCTCTCCGGCCCGGGTGATGCCGTAGGAAGATCCCGCATTGTCATTGGTCATGGACCCCCCGGTATGGAGGGTCATATCCTTTCCGGCTGCCAGGGTGCCGTCAAGCTGGAGGGCAGCAGCGCCCACGGTGAGGCTCCCGCCGACGTCAATGGTGCCATTGTGGTTGTTTACTTCCAATGTATTCTTAGAAACACCGGCATCGTTTCCGGAAATATTGGCACTATCCCCGGAAATGTCTGCCTGATCTCCGGATAGGCTGATGTCTCCACGGGCCTCTATGGAACCGGACCGGTTATTGACCTTTTCTTTCTCCGTGATTTGGCTGTTTCCAAAGGCGGTGATTTTTCCTTCTTCGTTCGTAAGGGTATTTCCTTTCAGGACAAGGTCTACCCCTGAGGAGAGGGTGCCTTTGGTATTATCCAGGGAATTGGTCCTTACCTGCAGGGTTCCATCGGACAGGATCTTCCCTTCCCGGTTGGAGAGGGATGTTGGTCCCTTTTTCGTAGTTTCTATAGAAAGAGTCCCTTCCGAAGCAATGGTTGCCCTTTCGTTGGTAATACCGGCGGCTTGGACAGCCAGTTCTTTTCCCGCTCCCAGGGTACCCGTATTCACCAGGTTCCCATCTGATTGGATCTTGAGTTTCCCTTCAGACACCAGGGTGCCCTGGTTTTCCAGGGAAGATACTTCCAGGTCCGCTTCTTTGGCTGCATGGATGGTGCCGCTATGGTACAGGTGCCCATCCGCATCCAGTATGAGGTCATCGGTATTTACGTTGCCATCCATGTGGAAGCCAAGGCCCTTCTCCGTACCCACGAGGAAAATGCGGCCTGCATACATGCCGCCCACAGCGGATACATCCAGCGCCACTTCCGGTTTCTTTCCTTCCGGAGTGATTGGCACAGCTTTCCCTGTTTTCGTCTCTATGGTATTGGCGCCGGTGGTGACTTGGAGGGTATTGGCCCAGATGGCCGCATTGACCCTGGCCGCCCGGGTGTAGATGGCCAGGGAATCGGCTTTTCTTCCGTCCAGTCCTTTCCCGTCAATGAGGACGGTGCCGTTCCCATTCACCCTGAGGTCCTCCAGGTTTTCTCCGGCATCAAATTCCGGTTTTCCCGTGGTGAGGATGGCCCGGCCCGTATTGATGAATCCGCCGCCATTGACGGTGATACCGTTGGGATTGGCGATGACCACGTCCGCCTTGTTCCCTGCCACTTCCAGAAAGCCATTCATGGCGGTGGCGCTGCTTCCGGTGACCTGGTTCACGATGATTTTGGCCGGGCCTTTAGCCATGCTAGGATTCCCCTGTACGTAACCTGCCAGCTCCGTTTTTGAAAGGGTATAGGAATTATTCAGGATAGCCCCTTTTTCCGGGACATTGAACCGGTCATAGTCATTCCGGGATACACCGGAGGCAGAGGGAGCAGCGATATGAACCAGGGGAATCCCATTGGCCGTCTCCTGCACCAGGGGATGGCGGGAAGCGGGCGCCCCGGCATCGGGCAGAATGGGTGCTGCGGCGAAAACAGCTGAGTCCGCCATGAAAAGCCCTGCCATCAGGGCGGCCCCTATTTTCCGTGCCAGTGTTCTTCCTGCTTTCCGGTTCATGGTATGCCTTCTTTCGGAGATTCAATAATAAAGGTTCAAAAGGTTCAGAGGGTTCGGTGAGTTCAATTGGTTCTCACCGACACTTTAAAACCGCCAGCTCACCGTGAATCCCGGGACCCATCTCCTGGTGTGGTATCCTTCGGGCCGGTAAATACTCCGGCTGATAAACCCGTCATAGGAAAGGCCGCTGGGAAAGGTGCCCCTGAGCCCCAGGGCCATGCCGGAAAGAGTCCTTCCCACAAGCATATCCGTGGAGGGCCCATAGACAGCTCCTACATCGAGTCCTACATAGGCTTCGCTGTGAAGACGGGGAATAGAGGATGCCAGTTCATTCCTGAGATACCATCCGCTTTCTCCCATAAGAGTGTATTCCCCGTCAAATCCCCATACCGTATAGCGGTTTCCGATGCTCACCATGTCCACCCCATAGAGCCGGTTTCCTGCTGTATTCCACTGGCCATGGAAGGATGCACTCCATGAGGCGGGCCGCCTGTCCAGGGTGAAGAGCTTTTTATAGTCCATATCCACCAGCCACATTTTGTATCTTGTCTTCGGGCCATCGGTATAGGGGCTTTCTTTCTGTGCTCCCAGCCAGCCCATGCCCTGGCGGTGGGCAAGCCGCAGGTACAGTGTACTGTTTCCCAGATAGATACGGTCAGACAGCCCCACTTCCAGGGAAGTCGTATCCATGGCCTGCACAGGGATTTCCATGTGATTGATATAGTAATGGGAATCCCTCTTTGCAACGGTGATATCCCAGTCCCTTTTCTCCGTGGCGCTCCGGGAAATTTCATGGTCGAAGGTGAAACGGGTAATCCTCGTCTTTCCTTCGCTGTTAAAATCATAGGGAATGGATGAGACGGTCTGGTGATAGTGGTACCGGTTATGGCGGATGGTAAAGGTATCTTTTCCGAAAGGTATGGAATAATAGAGCCCCAGGTCCCTGGTGCTCCTGTCATAACCGTCACGACTGCCATCGAGTCCCACCGACAGGACGAGGATGTCATTGCTGTTCGTGGGCCTGTCTATGCCAAGGGTACCGGTCCACTGGTACTTTCCCGTTTCCTGCATACCTGAATCATCCAGGGAGATGAGGCCCCATACCTGTTTCCTGCTCCTGATGGAAAGTTCCACATCCGTCTCCTGACCCTCTCCCGGGAGAAGTTTCATGGATACGTCCAGGGACTGCAGCCGCTTCATCTGCTCCAATCCCTGTTCCAGAAGACGGATATTCAAAAGGTCCCCTTCCCTCAGGGGAAAGGCATTCCGCCAGGGCAGTCTTTCGCTTCCCTCTGCATACCGCACATGTCCCAGCCTGCCAGGGAATATGGAAAGCCGCAGGACGTCGCCGGAAAGATTCTGCTCCGGCACCATCACCCGGCTTGTGATGTACCCTTTATCCATAAGCTTTCTGTTCATCCGGGATACAAGGCGCTCCACGTCTCCCGCTGTCATATTGTGGCCAGTATCCCGGGAAGCCATGTCATCCAGAAAGGATAACTCTTCCGAAGGATTATCCAATACTACCTGTTTCACATAAAAAGAGACAGAAGAAACAGGCGGCACTTCACCACTCTTTTCTTCTGTCTCTATCGGTTTGAAGGTATCCCGGAATAACCGGTTTCGGAATGCTTCCCGCTCCCTGCTCCGGGCTGCCTGCTCCTGACGGACGAAGGTCACATCCTCCATGGCAGCGGCATGGAAAGAGCAGAAAGTACCCATCAGCGCCAAAGCCAGGAAAAGCACTCTCTCCGTTTTCATAGGAACCCCCGAAATTTATGAAAGCAATGATAAATTCTATACGCTTCTTTACAGGCATTATATCCCCTGGGGTAGATCCTGTAAAGGCCGGCATTTCAATGGATAACGGAGTGCTCTTCCAGAGTCACGGGATACAGGGAAGGCCTCTATCACCAATCTTCTTTGCTAAAGCGCTGATGCCTGATTCATGGCGGCCTTCGATGCATGGGAGATCCCGGCATAGGGTTCCGTGTTTTTGTGGTGTCCGGATACGGTATAGTTTTACAATGTCCAAGTTATGTGTATTCCCGAAGATGATAGAAAATAGATGATAGACGATAGATACGGACAGGACCTGCGGACCGAATCCATCAGTTTCCATCACCATCTCTCAGCCCCGTGGGCAGCTCTCTTCAGGGAAGAGAGCCTCCTGCAGAGGCAATTGCACGATTTTTGTGCAGAGTCTTTAGGATTCCAACAGCGGCTTCGCCGCAAACTACAATCATGATTCGCCGCTATATGAATGGTGCGCCGCCACCTCCCCTTCAGTCACCTCAGCCACTTAAGCCTATAGCCACTTCGCCACGATCTGACTCAGTAAGCTGTCAGCTGGTAGCCGTAAGCCTGACTATCATCTATCATCTCTACAGCATAGCCACTGAACCGTAAAATATCCTTTATTCCACTACAAAAACTCCTGATTCATCCCAATGCCGATGCAGAGTGGGGCCTGTACCATCTTCTTCCGTGATTCGGCCAGGGGTAACCGCAGTGCGGGATGTCTGTGTCGTCAAGGAAGAGCGAGGTGGTCAAACGGCTGCTCATGATGTCTGACAGGTCTTTCCTCAGGAGTTTCTGTTTGGGAGGGAAGAGTGAAGGGCGAAGAGTGAAGAGGTCTATAGGCGGCAAAGCCGCCGGACCATCTCTTCCCTCTTTTCTCTTCACTGTATTTATTTCTCAGTGCGCTGGAGGGGCAGAATCATATGAAGACGTCCTTTCTCCCTTTTTCCGGTCCCATGGGCTGAGTACCCCCGGCAGGGAAGAAATTTCATCCGGCCTTTCCGCCTCTCACCTGTATAGTCCAAAAGGAAGAAAGAATGTCCCATCGGATTTAGACACAATAATAGCGTGCACTGCTTCGAGCCTTTAGCCTTGAGAGTGCGCTGGTCAGGCCCTGCGGGCCTTTTCCATCAGCTAACCTCAGCCCCGTGGGCAGCTCCTTCCCAAGGAAGGAGCCTGCTGCAGAGGCAATTGCAAGGTTTTTGTGCAGAGTCTTTAGGATTCCAACTGCGGCATAGCCACTAAAAACAATGTAAAAGGCGACGCTGCATGATTTGCGCGCCGCTACCTTTGCGGCAGAGCCGCCGACCAGCTCAAGGCTTAAGGCAAAAGGCTCAAGGCCCCGCCGGTTCGCACGCACGGCTTACCATAGCAAAACAAAAAACACCAACAAGACCCGGTGTCCGTAAGATGCAAGAATCTGTCCAGTGAATACGGCGCCGGCGTAAGGATGGAAACCGAAGTTTCTCCAAATTCCGGACTAGTCGTCAAAGTGGCAAAAGCATGAGCTATCAAAAAGTCCTGGGCCTTATGGTGTTGTGAATCTTTTTCCGCTATCCGAATTGCGTAACATTGTGCGGGGATCGAGGCCGAGGTCGAGATCGAGGGGATTTGCGGCAGAACCGCTGTCCTACTCGATCTCGGTCTCGCCACTCGACCTTACACTCCCTTTCGGCCGAATGGGCGAGGGACGATTCAGGCGGTACCCTATGTCCATTGGACTCCCGGGATTCTTTCCACAGCGCGCACTCAGGAAAACGGGGAATCCACTTTTCATACCGCGGGCCTTTTTCATCCCTCTACTATATACATAACGGAAAAGCGTTTGATGTGCAAAAATTTCCAAAAATTTTTTGAAAAATTTTGACATCCTTGGTCTGGAGGGGCTTACGTTGGCAGATTTTCCATTTTCCCATCAAAGCTTCCCACTGCCGGCTGGCGGAAAAGCAGGATAAGAGCCTGTCTAATCCCCGGAACTTTTTGCCCCTCTACTATATACATTGCAAAAAGTGTGATTTTGTGAACATGGAAAGTGAAGTTTTTCAAAAAATTTGCTTTTCTCTATCCGCTTACAGCTTACCGGACGTCAGCCTGGAGCATTGGTGTGGTTGTGCGTACGAATGAGTGAAGACTTTGTACCTTGCACTGAGCAGGCCCTGCGAGCCGAATCCATTGCCATCTCTCAGCCCGTTATGGGGCTAGAGTCTTTAGGATTCCATCTGCGGCTTTGCCGCTTTTCATCCCGATCTCCATATCATCAGCGCCGCCACCTTTTCCTCAGTCACCTCAGCACCCCCGCCGTAAGCTGATCCTCTTTAATCTATCTTCTATCGTCTATCTTCTTCACGGCAACAGTCTCTTAATTAGACATTAGGCGCTGCGCGCCATTGACCAGCAAGGAAACCATTGATAGTAACGTCAATTAACGCTGGTTTTGTTGCCCCACTCGTGCCATACTGACATTGAATGTGCGGATACACTACATAAACCCGTGGAGCTGAATGGCGGAGTCATGGCGGTGACTACCCCGTCTAATTAAATAGGAGATCATTCTTTGGAATTGACCAGTGGTGCGGCCAGGTTTCGACCTGACATTAGAGCCCGTAAACTTATATCTTTGTACAATCGTCTCGATTGATTCAGAATGGTCAGTCAATGTCCGTTACATTTATTCTTATACTTTCTGTCTTTTAACGAAAGGAGTTGAGTAAAATGCACGAATAGCTAGAAATCGGCGATAAAAACGAGTATATTCATCCTATATGCAGTGGCATTGATGTACACAAGAAGATGTTATTCGCAGCAATCCATATCTATGACAAGAACAGGGATCAGGTCCGCTATATAACTGCCCGCTTTACTACATTTCCAAAAGGTTTGCAGGAAATGGTGAATTGGCATATTGTCAATGGATGCAGCGAGATATGTATGGAATCCACTGGGCAGTATTGGCATCCTGTTTTCGATGCTTTTGAAGAAGCCGGGCTGCATCCTGTTATTGCTCATCCAAAGTATACCAAGCCATTAAAAGGGAAAAAGAGTGACCCGGCCGACGCCAAGTGGATTGCCAAATCCTATGCTGGAGGACATGTAGTTCCAAGCTTATTCCTCCTAAAAAGATCCGGCTTATTAGATCAGTTATCCGTTACTGTCTTAAGATTCACAATTCGATAACAGGAGAGAAAAACCGTATATTGAATTGTCTGACAGGAGAAGGCATTAAACTGGATGATGTGTTTACAGATCCATTTGGTACATCTTCAATGGATATCCTTAAATATATGATTCAACATCCTGGAGAAGCATTCGATGTGACCCCGTTCATTCGGAAAGGCTGCAAGACGCCCATCCCTGTCATTCAAGAAGCAGTAGAAAAAGCGGCATCCATTGATTTATCTGCTTTATCCAAGCTTAGAGTCGCCCTCGACAGGATGGTAAGGACAATCGGAAATGAAACAACCCTTAAGCAAGACATTTCTGAGAAAATGAAGCCCTATGCCCATCAATTGGAACTGATCAGAACTGTTCCGGGGTTTGATAAAGATCCTTTCACTGCTGAACGTGTACTGGCGGAAATCGGGCCGGACATGAGTGTATTTCCTTCAGCAAAACACCTTTGCTCATGGGCCGGTGTATGTCCAAGCCATGACTCAAGTGCCCGTAAAGTAAAAGGGCGGAAAATATCCAAAGCAGGGACATACATCAAGCCGTTACTGGTTAATATTGCCAGAGCAGTTGTACGGTCCAAAATTCACCCGGAAATTACACTTCGGTTCAACAGGATAAAAAATAGACGTGGTTACATGAAAGCCATCATTGCAATCTGCAAGATGTTCCTGACCGCCATCTGGCACATCTTACATAAGGACGAACCTTACAAAGCTGATGGATACATGACTGCAAAGAAGCCAAAAAAGGCTAAAAAGGTAATGACTCGTGCTCAACTTGCCGAATACCTTGCTTCGCAGGGGATAACTGTCGTTGATTGACAACTGCAACCCGTTAACCACGTCTGGTTCATAGAGAACCTAAAGCTATTATACACTAGCTTTAGGCAGAGCAACTCCGAAAAAATTGATTTTTCCAGGGGGCTTGTTAAAGTTGCCCCCAAAACCTGTCACTTAGTAATGAAGATGGTTTCAAACTTATCTCGCTCCAAACAAAGCCCATCCATTCCACATGCCCATGTTCACCTAATTTTCCTTTTCCTGCAGTATAATGCAGTATAATAAGGAAAAAGATAATAAGGAGGAACTACTATGCCCTGTACAACTATACTTGTTGGAAAGAACGCAACCTATGACGGGTCCACCATGATGGCCCGGAATGAGGACTCTCCTTCCGGCAGTTTTACGCCGAAGAAGTGGATCGTCATGAACCCCAAAGACCAGCCCCGGCACTATCAGTCGGTGCTGACGAAGTTCCATATGGATCTTGCGGAGGAGCCGCTCCGGTATACGGCCATGCCCAATGCCCTCACCAATGAAGGTTTCTGGGGAGAGGCCGGCATCAATGAAGCCAATGTGGCCATGTCGGAAACCGAGACCATCACCTCCAATGACCGGGTGCTGGGGGCGGACCCCCTCGTGAAGGATGGCATCGGGGAGGAAGATATGCTTCTCCTGGTGCTTCCCTATATCCGAAGCGCCCGGGAAGGGGTAAAGCGGCTCGGAAAGCTCCTGGAAACCTATGGTACCTGCGAGCTGAACGGTATCGGCTTCCAGGATAAAGAGGAAATCTGGTGGTTCGAATCCATCGGCGGCCACCACTGGATGGCGAAACGGGTACCCGATGACGCCTATGTGGTCATGCCGAACCAGCTCGGCATCGATACCCTGGACCTTGCCGATGCCCTGGGAGAAAGGAAAAACTACATGTGCTCCTCTGACCTGGCCGATTTCATTTCGGAGAACCACCTGGATCTCTCCATGACAAAGGAAGGTCCCTTTGACAGCCGCAGTGCCTTTGGCAGCCGCAGCGATTCGGACCACACCTACAATACGCCGAGAGCCTGGTACATGCTGTCCTATTTCAATCCCCACGCCTTTCTTCCGGGCGGCCCCCTCTCTTCCATGACGCCGGAATCGGACGACCTTCCCTGGAGCTATGTGCCGGAGAAGAAAATCGCTGTGGACGACGTGAAATATGTCTTGAGCAGTCATTACCAGGGCACCCCCTACGACTGCTATGGAGGAAAGGGCGATGAGCACAGCCGAAACCGGTACCGCCCCATCGGCATCAACCGGAATAACTTCCTCGCACTCACCCAGCTCCGCCCCTATATGCCGCCGGAAAGGATGGCAGTGGAATGGCTTGCGGTGAGCTGCAACGTATTTAATTCCTTCATCCCCTTCTACGCCAACGTTACTAAGACGCCATCCTACATTTCGGAAACAGGAAAAATTCCGGACAGCCAGCAGTTCTACTGGGCTATCCGCTTCATTTCCGCCCTGGCGGACTCCCACTTCGGCTCCACCTCTTCTTCCATCGAACGGTATATCGCAGCCACCTCGAACAGGGCCTGCGCCCTTCTTGCCGCCTCCGATAAAGCACCAGTAGAAGGCGACATTCACAGCTTCCTGGAGTCCTGCAACGAGAAGATGGCGGCCATGGCAAAAGAAGAAACAAACAAGTGCCTGGACCAGGTCCTCTATACCGCCAGTCTGGAAATGAAGAACTCCTTCGCCAGGTCGGACTCTTAAGGCTGGTACAAGTGCCTGCCCATCTACGCGTTTGTGGATAAAAGTATATCAGGCAGCGGCCTGCGGCCGGGGCTATGCATGGCATGGCTCTGCCTGACGGCAAGGCTATGGCCTTCGGCCAGGGAAGGAGCGGCGCACAAATTTTGAAGCGCCGCGAAATATATATACTTCCTTAAGCCCAGGCGATAGCCTTTGCCCTGACGCAGTCACCGCCCTATCCGCAGGACAGAGCCCCGGCCACAGGCCGCTGCCCGGGGCCGAAGGCCCCTATTTCCAAAAGGAGAACTACCATGAGAAAATCTATCCTTACTCTTGCCCTCTGTGCCATGATTTCTGCCGGATCCCTGCCGGCCTTTGCGAAAGAAACACCACGGGACAACTTTTTCTGGCTCGGCCAGATCAATAAAGCCTCCGACGTCATCAATACGGACGAAGGACTCCTGACTCCGGAAGAGGGATATTCCTTTGCCCGGGGCATCGATAAGGTGCTGAAAGAAGGGAATCTCCCCAATGCGCCCCGCCCCAGAAACGTGGTGGCCTTTGAACCTTACCTCATCAAAGCCGCCGGACCGGATGTGACAAAAATCCACGCCGGCCGCTCTTCCCAGGACATGCTCACCACCGTAGGCATTATGGAACAGCGGGAACACCTCCTCACCATGGCGAAAAAGCTGAATCAGGTGCAGGAAGACTTCATCCGTCTGGCAGAAGAAAATAAGGATACCCTCATCCCCAACTACACCAATGGCGTAGCCGCCCAGCCCAACAGCCTGGCCCACTATTTCATCGCCTATGCCAACGCCTATGGCCGTGACATGCAGCGGGTGCGGGAATATTACAAACGCCTCAACCGCTCTCCCATGGGAAGCACCGTGCTGAACGGTACCGGCTGGCCACTGGACAGAGACCGCATGGCAGAATACCTTGGATTTGACGGTCTCGCCTACAACACCTACGATGCCGGCCAGATTTTCCCCCAGGAAGCGCCCATCGAAACCGGCGGCATCACCAACTGCATCGCCATCCACACCACCAGCTTCATTGAAGAAATCATGCAGCAGTACGCCCAGCCCCGCCCCTGGATCATATTGAAGGAAGGCGGCGGAAATACCTACGTATCCTCTGCCATGCCCCAGAAACGGAATCCGGGCCTTCTGAACAGCTGCCGCACCGACGCCTCCACCCTTCTCGGCATGTCTGTGGAAGCCATGTTCCGCTCCCATAACATCCCCGCCGGCATGGCTGACGGCCGCCTGAGCGGCGCCAGGGACATCATGCCCCAGGCCTCCAAAGTCCTCACCTCCATGGATAAAATTCTGAACAACCTGGTCATCGACCCTGCCCGTTCCCTGGAAGAGCTGAACCTGGACTGGACCTGTTCCCAGGAAATTGCCGATGAGCTCATGAAAAACCACGGCATCCCCTTCCGCATGGGCCATCACTTCGCCAGTGAAATCGTTACCTACGCCCGGGCCCATGATATCACGCCCCGGGACTTCACCTATGAAGACGCCAAGGCCATTTATACCAAAGTCTGTGCCAGCGATCCCCATCTCCCCCGGGATTTCCCCATGACAGAAGAAGAATGGGAACACGCCAAAGACCCTGCCTCCATTGTAAGAAACAGAAAAGTCAAAGGCGGCCCCCAGCCGGCAGAACTGGACAAAATGATCCAGATGGCCAAAGAGGAACTGTCCGACAACAAAGCCTGGACAGAAGAGACTGAAAAGAAACTGGCCTCTGCAGAACAGAAACTGAACCAAGACTTTGATAAACTCCTGTAAGGCCGCCTGAAATAAAGCATCAAAAAGCCCACCTGCGTGCTGCAGATGGGCGTTTTGTGATGCTTTGCGGCTGGTCATGTCTCTTCCGCTTTCCATATGTCTTTTCCCTTACCGCTGCTGTATCATCCGCGGATTTCCTGTATTCCTTCCACGCCAAGAGACACTCCCATGTTTCCACTGGTGGAGTGGGTGTTCTGTTTTTCTTCCGTGCTGTTTTCACCGGCAGTAATCAAAACATGTCGGCCTGCTTCCAGGTTCACGTACTTTCCTTCTATCCGGCTTCCGGAAAGAGAAATTTATATTGAAGTAGTATGCTCAATTTGATGCTCCACCTTGCCTACGATGCTCATTTCTTCTACCAGCTGTTTCCGCTCTTCTGCCTTTGTCTTGTCAAAGATGGCTTTCAGCTGATTCAGGCTGTCCCTGGTATTTCTATCCAGTCCGGTGACATCCTGTTTCTGGTTCTTTGTATCGGTAATAACGATTTTTCCTAAGTGCAATGGTTGCCTTAGTGGTAGAGTTTGCCGGTCCTTGTAAATTGCTTTTGTTTTAATTATGTAAAAATGCATTGTATAGAATTTCAGGCATAACCCAAAAAACTTCTCTCCATAAATATAAATAGCTCAAGTTAGCCAAAATCAGCAGAATTAGATACACTAGCCACTTAAGATGTTTCCTATTCCAGTAGTTTCCAGCTGGCACCATTTTGAGGTTATATTCATAATATAACCCGCCTGCACACAAATCAGAAAGCATTAATATGCCAAAAGAAATAATAATAATTCCACTATTTATATTATGCCCAAATCCACTAATTAAAGTCGTGATGTTTGTTGCCCATAAGACCTGAAGCATAGAACACTGCACCCCTGATAGGAGAAATAGAGATGCAGGAATCAGATAAAATAAAGGATTTTTGATTTTCTTTATAAAATTATAGAAGAAAGATATTCCCACAAGAAGAATGCATCCCAAATCAATAATCACTGCTGTAAACCAGGTGGAATCAGTCTTGAATATCATCACTTTTCCTCGATTCATTTTTATTGAAATTTTCATAATACGCTTTCGCCTTTTGAGGAGACTCTTCAATATTATCCCGAGTCTCCATATATAGTTCCTTCAATGATATATCGCCTAAATGCCCTGCCTCAAACCCCGTCCCATCACTATATCCATAGGAACAGCACTGGCGAAGTCCTCTCATCAGCAGGCGCCCATCCATGGAGCAGGAGAGAGGGAATGGAGACGAAGGCTGTTTCTCCTTCAGTGCACTGAAACCAATGAAATAAGGAACATACATCGGCCAGGGGGTTGCAGGTGAATGGATTCCTCCCCTGTCACGTATGCATTTCCATATAAAAAGGCTTCACAGATTTCTGTAGAGCCTTTTCTGCATGGAGATTTTTATTTCCAATGGCTTTTGAGGCCGCCCAGAACGCAGACAGCCCAAGCCAAAAAGCAGGGAGACTCGTTTCTATCCAGCTGCTTAGCGTTTTTTCAATCACCGGTTACAGAGCTTTTAGGGAGGAACATGGTGTTGGAAATCCAATCAATCCTTGCCCCATTATAATCCTGATATGACCGGTATAAACAGGTCCTCATCTTCCAGTGCTTTTTTCAACGCGTCTATACGAATTTTCGTATCTGAAGCATCTTTGCCTTCTTGTATTTCCGAATTATATTTTTCCTCCCAATAATCCAGCCAATAATTTAGATAGCGAAGTGTTACTAAACGCTGCGCTTCTCCTGAACCAATCAGCCCTAAAAGCACTTTCTTATCATTATCTGAGAATTCTTCCCATCCCTTCAAGTAAGTAAACTTATCACCATAAACTTCATCTTCCCATCTATATCCCTTAATAGAAATAATTTCTTCAGCTTCTCCTTTATATATAGGCAGACAGTAAATATGGTCTTCTTTTTCATCAATGACAATAAATCCTGATGCCCCATAAGAATATAGGCGATTATCTACCTCTATAGATGAAAATGCACTACGGTCTAATGCAAATACATATTTTACATCTTGCAAAATGAATAAAGGATCTCCACCATCAAGCTGAAACCTGCCGTCATGAGAAACCTGCCTGACTGTTTGCCTTCCTTTAGGGTATATAGGTGCGTTATATTCATAAAATGCAAACAAAATAACACTCAGAACGAAAAATATCCCTAATAGATAAAAACATCCTTTCCTTTGACTCATGATATATCACACTCTATTCGAACATACCAGGGATAAGGGACCATCCTGCCCTCAAGCTCTTCTTTCCAAGCCAGATTATTAGCAATATCAATCATTAACTTGTCATAATTATGTTCATCAAAGTCATATACATCTCCACCAAAGATTGAAATATGCCATCCGTCTTCCTGCCTTTCAGCATGCATAGTTACATCCATTTTGCCAATGGCATTTCCCAAGTCACCGAACCCATTAAAATTTAATGTTTTATAAGCGACATCAATACTTCTTCCACCAAGATATTCTGCATCACTGATCTGGTCTGCTATGAATTTTTGCATAACAGGATGTTGTACTAGTGCACTTGCAAATTCAGAATCAGACGAATAGTCCACTTCCCGTCCCGATCCCATATATCCATCCTTAAAGAATTTATAAGCCCAGGGATATTTATCTGCATTAACTTCTACACCTAAATTCAGCAGGAACGCAGGAATACCTCCGGTATCTTCTCCGCCACTATATTTTTCATTATTGCTAGATTTGCTCAATTTTTCTTGCACGATTTCCCGAATTTTATTCTCATCATTCCACTTAGCCCCCATCTGAGCGATATATTCACCTATTTTCTTATCGTTGGAGATGCTTCCCACAATCATGCCTAATCCGGCTGCAATCATCTGTGCTTCGTCGGGATGGTTTGCTGCCCAGACTTTTGGCATATGGTTATGCAGGTATCCCATGGCGTATTCTTGCACACCACCGGAAAGGATGCCAGCAAGGGCACTGCTTCCAGCCGCTTTGCTTGTCATGGCGCCAAGAAGGCCATGGAGGGCGGTCTTTTCTATGGAACCTTCACCCCAGCCGTTTCTTGCAGCCAGTTCGTGAATGGCTTCATTGCCTACGATGCTCATTTCTTCTACCAGCTGTTTCCACTCTTCTGCTTTTGTCTTGTCAAAGATGGTTTTCAGCTTGTTCAGGCTATCCCTGGTATTTCTATCCAGTCCGGTAACATCCTGTTTCTGGTTCTTTGTATCCGTAATAATGATTTTCCCCGGTGCCATGGCTGCCCTGGTAGTAGAATCAGCTTTTCCTTTGGTCGCTGCTGTCGGTACACCTAAAAGGCCTCTTTCATTGAGAGGAATGCGGTTCTCGTCGCCAGCTCTGGTGACTTTATCGCTTTCGTTATGGGTATTCGTACCCGGTTCTTTGTCGTACCGGCTGTTTTCTCTGGAGGACGGTGTGTCGTTATTTACGTTGCCACCCAGTTTGGCTGTATAGGAAATGCCACTGCCGCCGGATTTGCAGCCGGCTTTGTTTCATCGGCTAAAATCATAATTCGAAATATCACAAATGCATAAACAGAAACAGATAAATAAAAATTGACAGTAAAATAATAAATGCCGTGCAAATCATTTTTGTGTGCTGTTTATATGTATAATCCATTCCTCCATATTTCATGCGATTATATATTCCTTTTAAAGAAAGGAATATAAATGCTCCACATGAAATATAATTGGGCAACATAGAATTAACAGACAAAATTTTAGACAACACGTTCGAAATAAGGCTTAATATCAAAATAAATATCATTGTTTTATAGAAGAGAGATGATGTATGTTCAACATAAAACTTCTGCTCTTCATTTAAGCCTCTTCCAAGTATAAAGGTATAGAAAAGATATACACATAGGAGCACTATGACTAACGCGTAAAGAAATACATACATTTCTAATTGTTCCTTTCTTCCTGATTCTGATTTTGCATTTCTGCTTGCTTCATTTCAGCTTTATTTTGATCAACTGCCGTTTGCATCATGCCCCCAAGTGTAACTGTACCAATCATAGCTCCCCAAGTTCCCAACCAAGCAGAACCAATTATTCCACTCATTAACGAGATAGACACAGGTAGAGTATCCCAGGCATCTGCTTGCAGTGCATTATGAAAATTCTTAAATTCCTGATGATTCTCATAGACATTATATCCATAGTTAATAGCTGATGTCGCATAGCCACCCAGCTTAACTGCATTTTCCACCTTGGTTTTTAAATAGTCTTCCGGGAATTCCGGGAACTTCCTTTTCATTTCATTAAGCATGGCATATGTTGCATAAGTATCAGATTTTATCGTTGATTTGAGGTAATGCTCTTTTAAATCCTTATTATGTAATTCGGGAACCTAGGTTCTATGCGGAGACTGCTGCCGCTTGTAAGCGCCAAAAGAAGTAAACTTTCAATTCTTGTTTATAGTCATTTGAATAGATTACCAAATCTAATCTGAGTCAAAGATAATCCAATAATCACAATAGTAAATAGAATTGCAGCAATAAATCCTAAATTTGTTTTTTCTACATACTTCCAATCTTTAGGTCCATAAGCACGTCTAATAAAAAGGCCTCTAAGTGCTAAAAGATAAAATCCCAACAGGGGTACCCAATGCGCAATCAGATTATATTCTCCAAACCCCAAATCGCAATATATACTCCAAATAAGTCCAATTACCATTATAAACACTGCCATACTAAAGAATTTGCATCTATCATGTCTTATCAAAAATTTCTCATCGTCGGTTAGCCTTTTATTGAATATAATTTTTTGAACTAAGTTAAAGCACACAATCAACATTCCACAGTCATAAATTAAATAACCAATCATTTGTTAATTTCCTTCATGCAAATCATTTTCATCTTTAATTTTATCCTCTACTTTTAAATCTTCTTTACTCTTATCTACAGTAATAGTTACTAAAATAGATGCCAACGTAGCCAACGTAACTTTAGTCATTGGATTAGTAGGAAAAGTTTGTGTAGAATCCATGAGTCCTATCATTGCTCCAGTTGTAATAGGCAACGTATCCCAGGCATCTGCTTGCAGTGCATTATGAAAATTCTTAAATTCCTGATGATTCTCATAGACATTATATCCATAGTTAATAGCTGATGTCGCATAGCCACCCAACTTAACCGCATTTTCCACCTTGGTTTTTAAATAGTCTTCCGGCAATCCCGGGAACTTCCTTTTCATTTCATTAACTATGGCATAAGTTGCAAATGTATTTTCGACTTCATCTCTGACTTCATCTTTTGAGGCATCGCTGATCCGCTGCAGTGCATCCACGAAAGCCAAAAATCACATATCTTAAATTAAGAATATCGCATATAGTTTTAACTTATATATAATCCCATGAAAATTATTATTAGTATAATAATTGAAATAAATCCAATCTTTGTTTTTTCTACATATTGCCAATTTTTAGGTCCATATACATACCTGATATATAAACCTTTTGATACCAAAATATAAAATCCTATAATTGGCAACAAGTGTGCCATAATATCGTAATCATACGATATAAAATCAGTCAATACACTCCAAATTAACCCCATCACCATCAGTAATAGAATAAAATAGATAAAAATAGGATTCGAATGCTCTAGAAAAAGTTTGTCATCCGCCGTCGGCTCTTTATTGAAAATGTATTTTTGCAATAATTCAATAATAAGAACGAATATTGTTATATCTAATATCCACTCAAGTATCATTCCGCGGATTCCTCCTCTTGTGTTTCTTCTTCTGCTTTTAATTCAATTTTTTCTTATCCACAATAACATTTATTGCTACACCAGTTTCTACGCCTAACAAAACTTGCCTCTCTGTTGAAACGCCCATTCCATATATAGCCATCATGCCGCTATTCAATAATGCACCGGAAATTGGCAACGTATCCCAAGCATCTGCCTGCAGCGCATTGTGAAAACTCTTAAATTCCTGATGATTCTCATAAACATTGTATCCATAGTTAATAGCTGCTGTCGCATAGCCACCCAGCTTAACTGCATTTTCCATGCCTTTGGCGGATTGTCCATAAACCTTGACTCCTGAAAGGCCGCCGATGCCCCAGAAGGTGGAAATACCGCCGTTCTTTGTCTTTTCATGAATATCCATTTCACTTCTGTTTTCGGCAGCAGTCAGCCGGATATCTTTCCTCGCTTCCAAATCCACATCTTTGCCCTGGATTGTGGAGCCGTGGATGGACAGATTTTTTCCGCTCCGGATATCTGCCTTTTCTTTGGCAGTAAGGGTGGATGACTGTGCCTGTGTCTCATAGGAAGAGGCTTTGGATGTAGAGGATACAGAGCTGAACCCTACATCCACTGCCAGACCTGCTTTGACTTTGCCTGCACTGTCAAAGTTGCGAATAGCGGTACGCCCATTCATACCGGCATCAGCCATATAGAGGTTCTTCAGTCTTCCGTCCTGCACGTCACCGGATTTCTGCAGAGGCTGAATCACGCTGTTCATACCGCTGACAAAGCTGCCTCCCAGGGATACACTGAGCCCGCTTCTCTTGTACTCATGTTCTTCTTTATTGGTGTATACATTATCCTTACTGGTGATGGTCACGTTCTTTCCTCTAACCGCCAGGTCCTTACCTGCTGAAACGCGGGAGGCTTCTATATCTGCATCTTTCCCTGCGCTGATACGAACGCTTCCTTCCACGCTGCCTATGGTGCTTCCTACCTGTTCTACAGCTTCACTGTCATAGCGGTCTTTTCTCTTTTCGCTGCCCATAGTAAAGCCCAGGCCGCCTCCGGAGAGGAGGCCCCTCTTTTTGACGGATTCCCGGTAGGTGCTGCCGCTTCTTTCTTCAGCGCTGTCGGCCTTGAAGTTTCTTCCGGCCAGGAGGGTGGTATCCTTACTGCTGACCACGGTGCTTCCTGTAGTGATATATCAATAAGCTGCACATAATATTAGCTTGCACTCAATAAGCATATTTTCCAAAGGAACCTAAGCTCAAGCAGATACCAGCCCTTTATTTTTAGTCATGACAATGAAATAATCAAAATCAGCAGCATTCATGCCCGGTTCATAAATTCCAAGTTCAATAACATAATCATTAGAATTCAAAAACATATAATAGGTACAGATAGTCTTTCCGGAATCTTCTTCACTATTGGTATGGACGTCCTTCATTATCCAGCCCTGTTTTTTTAGAATGGTGGAATAATATGCTAAAATTTCCGTCCTTCCCCTTTGACTTTTAAAATATCCATTTCCATAAATCCGGCTGGGTGCACGTACTGTAAGTTGTAAGCAGTTTGAGAGCATCTCTTCCTCATCAAAAATTTTCACCACGGGAATATTATTATAAAAATCCGCTTTGTTCTTCTCAATATCACCCGAAAGCACAAATTTCCATCCAAGTATACTTGCTAAGAGGAGAATTGCTACTGTACAAATTTTCTGTAATAGATATTTCATAATGCACCTCATTCTAATCTTCTATTACAATCCCATTTTTCAAATCTTCAATATATTTTTTCTGCCTATCTTCTGTATTTTCCGCTTCATCTACACTAACACCCACGGATGGGGTCCCTACTCCATAATAAACGACCGCGCGTTCAGACATACCGTTTCCCCAGGATAGACTAATTCCACCACCTATTCCAATGTAGCCCCCTACAGAGACAGAAAGACCACTTAATATCTGATCTCTAAAAGTTGCATCATTTACATCCTTATCAGCTTGAGAAGTTATAATACTGCCTAAATTTATCGAAATGCCTATACCACTAGACGGTGATGAATTAGCGCCTTCTGAATAATAAGATTTCCCTGTCTTCATATCAAAAATCAAGCTTTTATTCACTGCAGATACACTCGCATTTATGATAATGATATCATTTGCATTTGTAGATGTATTCTGTAATAATTTAGTAATTATCTTTTTTGTCTTATCGTCTTTTATAATCCCATTTGATTCTAAAGCTTCTTTAATGGCTTCTATTTCTTCTTTTTGTAAATTATATTTGATTCCACTTAGTAAAATTTTATCAGTACTTAACCTATTAAACTGCAAGATAGAGGCGAGAATGGATCCAATACCAGCACTAATCCACTGCATCAATGCAGGGTCACCATGAGCTGCTTTTTGGATTTCGCCAATCATCATCTCATTGATTCCTGCCGGAAGAGCTCCGGCTATGAAATCTTTATTGCTGAGCTGACCCATAATTCCGCCAATAACCGCATGCCAGGCAGCTCTCTGGTTTGGCGTCAGCTTTGCATCATGAAGATAATTGAAAGCCAGCTTTCCAAAAAGGCCTGCCAGTTCCTGCCTCTCTTCTACTTTGGTCTTATTGAAAATCTCTCCCAGTTTATTCAGGCTGTCTCTTGTATTTCTATTCAAAGCAGCCATATCCTGCCTCTGATTGTCTTTATCCTGAATCATAATGGTTCCCGGTGCTATACCTGCCCTGGTAGTGGAGTCTGCTTTACCACTGCTTCCGGTGGGGATGGCCGGAGTAACCCCCTTCTCATTGTATGGGGCATTGGGTGTCTTATTGACGGCAATTCCTTTTCCGATTAAGCGATAGTCCGCTTTATTTTCTACATCTTCCCAGCTTAAAGTACCAGTGCGGAGGGTGTTCTTGTCTGCATCGCCTTTGCTGTCTATGACGGCGCCTTTGAGGTGGGTATTATCCTTGACGGAAATATCAAAGCCTTCATCTCCGGCGTAGATTCCACTCTGGCTGGAAGCGCTTTCATAATGGCTCTGTATATTTTCTTTGGAAAGGCCTCCGGATACGCCGCTCTTTCCGTGGCTAAAGTCGTAGGAAAGAGTAATCCCGGCAGAGTGGGATTCTTCGTGATAAGTCTTTTCATCCTGCACGGTCTCAAGAGAGAGGCTGCCGCCTACTCCCCCTTTCACTCTGTTCCCTTCCAGTTTTACGCCTTTCACAGCAGTATCTTTACTACTGACAAAGGTCAGTGTATTTTCTGCTTTAATCCGGCTATCTTCATAGGTGCGTGACGTTTCTTCTTCTTTTCCCTTGCCGCTGCTGTATCCTCCGCAGATTCCCTGTATTCCTTCCACGCCAAGATACACTCCCATATTTCCACTGGTGGAGCGGGTGTTCTGTTTTTCTTCCGTGCTGTTTTCACCGGCAGTAATCAAAATATGTCGGCCTGCTTCCAGGTTCACGTCCTTTCCTTCTATCCGGCTTCCGGAAACGGAGATATCTTTATCCGCTCTCACACTGACAGTATTTTCACCATGAATCATACTCCCCTTTATCACTTGGGCAGTGCTTTCTATCTCACTTTTATTTTTGCTGCTCCCCAGGGCTATATCCAGGGCAAAGGAATTTTTCTTACCCAGGCGGCTGTTTTCTATACGGTCGGCTGTATCCCAGTCTCGTGCCTTTTCCCACACATTTGCACTTTCTGATGCATTATGTCGAAGGCTTTCTACTACATATCCAGCATCCTTCTCCTCTCGGATTAACTGTCCTGCAGTCTGACCTGCCTGAAGAGCATAAAGTCCTTTAAGGCGGGCATCTTCTACTTCTCCTGCCCGCATCAGCGGTGCTGCAATGGAATGAACCGTCTCTACGGTTCTGCCTCCCAGGGATACGCTGAGCCCGCTTCTTGCCATTTCATGCTTTTCCAGGGAGCTGTATGTATTTTCTGTATGCTGGAGATTTATGTTTTCTCCGCTGATGAAAATATCTTTTCCCGCAGTCACTTCACTGCCTAAAATGGCAGCATTCTTCCCTGCACCGATACGAACGCTTCCTTCCACGCTGCCTATGGTGCTTCCTACCTGTTCTACAGCTTCACTGTCATAGCGGTCTTTTCTCTTTTCGCTGCCCATAGTAAAGCCCAGGCCGCCTCCGGAGAGGAGGCCCCTCTTTTTGACGGATTCCCGGTAGGTGCTGCCGCTTCTTTCTTCAGCGCTGTCGGCTTTGAAGTTTCTCCCGGCCAGAAGGGTGGTATCTTTATCGCTGACGACAGCGCTTCCTGTGATGGTCATGTCTCTTCCGCTTTCCATATGGGTTTCAGTCCCGGAGATAAGGCTTCCTCTCACAGTGTCTGTCTCCCCTGCTTCATAGAGGTCTTTGGTCTTGGAAGAGAGAAGTCCGGATACGTGGGAGTGGTATTCGTGGATGGTTTCGTGATGTTCCTTTTCATCCATCATAGAGATATCTTCACCGGCAGTCAAGGAGATTTTTCAGAAAGTTACATGTCTAGAAATTTTATCTTTCGCCTATGGTATTCTTCCTGCAGAAAGCCTGTATCTTCTATTTCATTACATCTATTCATATTTAATTGCGAAACAGGTAAGTATATTTGTTTATCGTGCTATTCTATTATCGAATTTTATATAGTATAATAAGCATAGATGAGAGCTTGAACAAGGTCCGGGGAGTGGCCACGAAAAAATACCCGGTTCCTGGTCCGGCTGCAAGCCATCTCGCATGGATGAAACCATAAGAGCTCCGGGCTTCGGTCCGTTCGATGCGTTATGAGTTTTTCTTGCATTTTCCTGATTAGGCGCCTTGGTTCATTCCGAGGTCTAAGCGAACAGCCTGAAAGAGTCCATCGTCATGATGGAGCGGTAGAAGATTGGCGCATCTGTCTTCTGTCCGTCGGGCCTAGCTCTTTCAGGCTTTTCGTGTTGTCTTGAATCAATGAAAGAAATCTAAATAGAAAAACCCCCGCCCTCTTATTAGAGGACGGGGTTTTTGATTGGGATGATGAACCGGCTGATTTTATGATGGAAAATGAGCCATGCCAGGCCCCTGCAGGGCCTCGGCTTTTCTACAAAAAGCCTGCTATCATCCGGCGCCACCTTCTTCCAGAGGAAGAAGGCCAAATACTCAGGCATCCTTTCTACCCAGCCCCCATAATAAAAGCCCCGTCTGCACAAAGCAGGTCGGGGCTTTCACATTTCGCAGGATGATGCCTTTCTGTCACAGTCCGCAGGCGGACCAGCCGCATTCTTCGCAGGTGCTGCAGTGGCCTTCTATATGGATGTGGTGGGAATGGCATTTGGGGCATTCGGGGGTGTTATCTACAGGTTTCATTGTTATTATGTTCGTTTCTTCCTGACTGTCCTCTTTTTTGCCTTCCGTTTTTCTTTCTTTTTCCATTTCCTTTTTATCTTCTTCTCCTACGCCCAGGATGTTGCCCCGGCGGCAGCCGTCACGAAAAACGGTGATGCCTTTGCAGCCGCTTTCCCAGGCGGAAAGGTAGATGCGGTAGATGTCTTCAGGGGTGGCACTGTTTTTCAGGTTTACCGTGCTGGAGATGGAGTTGTCCACGTATTTCTGCATGGCAGCCTGCATGCGGACGCGGTTCATGAAAGGCACGTCGTGGCTTTCGATGACCCAGGGGAAGCGGGCCACGATTTCTTCGTCGGAAATAGTGAGGGGCAGGTGATGGTATTCCAGAAGGTCTTTAATGCTGTGGGCATAGACTCTGAAATGACCGTGCACTTCTTCCATTTTATGGGTGGTCCGTTCGTAGGAAATCTTGTAGAGCGGTTCGCAGCCGCCGGAGAAGCTGCCCATGAGGAGGGAGATGGTGCCGGTGGGAGCAATGGCCAGAAGGGTACCGTTCCGAAGGCCATGCTGGTGGATGTCCTCATAAAGCTCGGGATCCAGTTTCTTCACCATGTCCATGATCGGAGATTTCTTTGTGGCTTCCCAGCGGTAGTGGCCGAAGGTGCCTTTTTCCTTTGCCCTGTCGCAGGAAGAGCGGAGAGCGGTGAGGAGCATGGTTTTCATGACGCGGCCCATGAAGTCATTGGCTTCTTTGGTACCGTAGGTGAGTTTCATGGCAATGAGGGCATCCGCCACGCCAAAGAGGCCGAGGCCCAGGGAACGCCAGTCGTCGATGCAGGTCCGGTTAGCATCCAGGGGCTGTGCATCATAGCCATAGTCTACGATTTCATCGAGGGCAGTGATACCATCGTACACGGTCTTTTTGAACCGCTCTTCATTGAATACGGGGTGGGCGCTGAACTTGTCGTCAATCATGGTGTAGAGGTTCACGCTGCCCAGGTTGCAGGCATTGTAGGCGTTACCGCCGAATTCGCCGCAGGGGTTGGTGATTTCGATGTTGTATTCATCGTAGCCTGCAAGGAGGTGGTTCCGGTTCATCCGGTCGATGAAAATGGCACCGGGATCGCCCCAGTCCCACTGGGTTTCACAGAATTCTTTGAAGAATTCCCGGGCTTTAATGGTTCTTTCGATTTTCTCGCCGGTGGCTTCCACGGTGAAATGGAGGTTGTATTCTTTGTCATCCCGCACGGCTTCCATGAATTCATCGGTGAAAAGGATGCTGATGTTCATGGAGGACAGCTTTTCCTCGTTCTGTTTGATGTGAAGGAATTCGTAAATGTCGGGATGGCTGCAGTTGAGGCCCACCATCATGGCACCCCGCCGTCCGTTCTGGCTGATCACTTCACCGGTGACATTGAAGATTTTCAGGAATGAAACGGCACCGGTGGAGCTGCGAGCCACGTTCCTCACTTCGCTTCCCTTGGGGCGGAGGTTGGAAATATTGATGCCGATGCCGCCGCCATAGGAAAAAATGCGGGCGATTTCATAGTTGGCCCGGAAGATGGATTCCAGATTATCCTCCGGCGATGGCAGGATATAGCAGTTGGACATGGATACCTTAAATTTTCCTTTGGCCCCTGCCGCATAGAGAGTGCGGCCTGCGGGGCAGAAGGAGGTATCTTCCAGATAGCCTCTGACCCTCTTTTTCAGCTCCGGGTCAAAGATGGAGCTCACCCGGTCCATGAATTCCTGAGGAGTCTTTTCTCCTTTATGATAATATTTTTCTTTCAGGATGCCCTGACTGATTGTATTGTCGTACCAGTGGTTCATAAGAATCCCTCGTTTCCGTAATTTTGATAAACCCATGGTATCACATACTATGTATTGAGTCAAATACCATAAAGGCATACAATATATTGTATTTCGTATGGGATATAGAAATATAACGATATTCTGGAGATTTAGGGCATCCATCCCCCGGCAGGCCGGTTCAAAGGAAGTGTGAAAGAGTTCTCCGGTCTCACAGGCCTGCGTAATGAGGGCTATGGAGTTTTTGGTGAAGGGCTTCTATTGTATGGGTGGAGGTCATTTCCGAAGAAACCATATTCTTTACAGGGTAAACTTTGGCATCATACTACACTGCAATTCCCCATTTTTAACATAAAGCCCGCCCTTTCTGTCCTTGACGCCGGCAAGAGCATCTGATACTCATATAATATGAAGAGTATCAACCCTAGATAAGTCCTCCCTTTTATTAGTAGCGGCCTGGGGCGATTGATACTCTTTTTTATTTACGAAAGAAGGATTGCGGATTGCTGCTTCGCGGCAATCCGTTTTATAGATGCCGCCTTATGGGCGGCGCCTTGGCTACATAAAGGCCTATCCTCACCGCTTGGTGGAGCTCCTTTCAAAGGAAAGAGGTATCAACAGCAAAACAAAAGGGGCAGTGAAGAAATGATTGCTATTCTTCACTGCCTCTTTGTTCAATTTCTATTTATTCTTCCTCTTCGTTTTCCGTATCGCCGGAAAGAACGTCGATGGATGCGATGCGGTCGCCCTCTTCCAGTCTCTGGAGGATGACGCCCTGTCCTGCCTTGGCTTTTTTGCTGGTAATCTGGCTGGCCTTGGTCTTGATGGTGATGCCCTGTTCAGAAACCCCGACCAGTTCATCATTATCATCGGCAGCCACCAGAGCCACCACTTCGAAGCCCTTCTTAAAGTTGCGGACACCCATGCCGTTTCTTCCCTGGATGCGATAGGCATCGGCCTTGTTCCTCTTGGCGTTGCCGTCGGCGGAGATGGTGAAGATGTCTTTATCGGCAGCAATGACAGCGCCTACCACTTCATCTTCCACACCCTTCACTTCAGAGAGGCGGATGCCGTGGACACCGGCAGCGGCTCTGCCGAGAGACCTGACTTCGTTGTCATTGATGGAGAAGCGGATGGCCATGCCGAAGCGAGTGCCCAGGATGACGTCTTCGTCACCTTTCACGCGAAGCACTGTCACCAGTTCGTCCCCTTCATTGAGGCGGATGGCAATGAGGCCGTTCTTGTTGATGTTTCTGTATTCCGCGATTTCCGTCTTCTTCACATAGCCCTTCTTGGTCACCATGAGGAGGTACTTCGTATCTTCTCCGGCAGCATCAATGTCCAGAAGTTCCGTCACCCTTTCTCCCTTGGAGAGGCTGGGAATGTAGTTGATGAGGGCGCTGCCTCTGGCTGTGCGGCCGGACTTGGGCAGGTCGATGGCGGTCTTCATGTACACTTTGCCGTAGTTGGTGAAGAAGAGGATGCGGTTATGGGTGGAGGTGTTCAGTATCTTCCATACATAGTCCTCATCCTTCATCTTCATACCGGACACGCCGCGGCCGCCCTTTCTCTGTACCCGGATGTCGGCGGAGTCCATGCGTTTGATGTAGTTCTGCTTGGTCAGGGTAATGGTCATAGGTTCGTCGGGCACCAGGTCGGTAATGGTGAATTCTTCCTGGGCGTCGGTGATTTCCGTGCGCCGGTCATCGCCGAAGTTCTTCTTTTCGTCCTGCAGTTCTTCCTTCACCACGTTCATGATTTTGTCCCTGCTGGAGAGGAGGTCTTCCAGGTAAGCGATGGTTTCTTTCACATCCTTGTAGTCAGCTTCCAGTTTGTCTCTTTCCAGTCCGGTGAGGCGGCGCAGGCGCATATCCAGAATAGCGGTGGACTGCTTGTCGGACAAGTCAAACTTGCTCATTAATGCATTCTTTGCAATCTCGTCGGTTCTGGATTCGCGGATGGTACGGATGACTTCATCAATATGGTCCAGTGCAATGAGCAGACCTTCCAAGATGTGGGCCTTGGCTTTGGCTTTATCCAGTTCGAAGCGGCTTCTTCTGGTAATCACTTCTTCCTGATGCTTCAGATAGTAGTAGAGAATCTGCTTCAGGTTCAGGATACGGGGATGGCCGTCCACCAGAGCCAGCATGATGGCGCCGAAATTAATCTGCATCTGGGTATGCTTGAAGAGGTTGTTCAGCATGATTTCCGGGCTTACATCAGCACGGAGTTCAATGGCAATGCGCATGCCCGTGCGGTCCGATTCATCCCGAAGCATGGTGATGCCGTCAAGCACCTTCTGCCGCTGCAGGTCTGCAATGGAGGAGATGAGGCGGGCTTTGTTCACCTGGTAAGGAAGTTCAGTCACCACGATACGGTGCTTGCCCTTCGGCATATCTTCGATGGCGGTCTTGGCACGGACGGTAATGGAACCGCGGCCGGTGCGGTAGGCATCTTCGATACCCTTCCGGCCCATGATAATGCCGGCAGTCGGGAAATCAGGGCCTTTGATGTATTTCATCAGCCCTTCGATGGAAATATCGGGATCGTCAATCATGGCGGAAAGCCCATCCACCACTTCCGACAGGTTGTGGGGCGGAATATTCGTAGCCATGCCTACGGCAATGCCATAGGAGCCGTTCACCAGAAGGTTGGGGATACGGGAAGGAAGCACTACCGGTTCCTGCAGGGAACCGTCGTAGTTGGGCATGAAGTCCACCGTGTTCTTATCAATATCCCGAAGCATTTCCAGGGTGATTTTGGACATACGCATTTCCGTATAACGCATAGCCGCCGGAGAGTCACCATCCACGGAGCCGAAGTTGCCGTGGCCGTCTACCAGGGGGTAGCGGGTAGAGAAATCCTGGGCCATGCGGACGGCCGATTCATATACCGCAAAATCGCCATGGGGATGAAATTTACCGAGTACATCGCCCACGATACGGGCCGATTTCTTGTAAGGCTTATTCGGAAGCATACCGGCTTCACTCATGGCATAGAGAATGCGGCGGTGAACCGGTTTCAGACCATCCCGCACATCCGGCAGCGCACGGGTGACGATGACGGACATGGCATAGTCAATGTAGGAATTTTTCATCTGCCCTTCCAGAGGGGTATTGATGATTTTTCCTTCCTTCCATTCAATGGAATCCATAGGTCCTCCTTTGATGAGGCATAAAAATAAGGACTTCAGGAAGCCCTGTCAGTCCTTTGGGAACTTACTTTGCTTATGATTATTATACCATAAAATGGCTTCCAGGGCCATTTAAATGCGTTTACAGGCCCCTTTCCATTTTTATCACACAGATGTTGAAATCCGTTTAAGACGCTGGAATCCCCGTTTCAGCCATTTCAAGGAAATGAAAATTTCTCTCTTTTATTCATTCATATTTTTTTATATAATAAGGCATAGACTCTTTTTATCTGAAGGATGTGGAATCATGAAGAAATACCTGGCAGCCATTGTGATTGCCATCGTACTCCTGGCGGGCGGCGGCTTTTTCGCCTACGTCCATTTTCTCAGCGGCGGTCCCTGGCAGGGCACCTGGTGGGGCGTGCAGGACGCCGGCGTGAACTGGTCCGGCGACCATATACGGAACCTGGAAACCCTTACCTTTACAAAAAACGATGATAAAACCATTACGGTAGAGCATAAAGTGCAGCAGGGCAGCAAGGAAGTCAATGGTTCCCTGGCCGGTACAGGCACCGTAGACGGCGGCCGTCTGGTGATTACTCCCGACAAGGGCGGCAGAGAAATCGCCCTGTCCTACAATACCATGTCCAAAACCATTGAGACCCCTCTGACCAATGCCGATAAAACAGCGGTCACCCTCCAGGCTCTCACCCAGGACAACAATGATGAAATGGAGCAGATTCGGAGTGAAATCGTACAGATTTCCCAGAAACCGGAAAATAAGATCGACACCACCCTGTCCTCCTCCAAAAGCTGAATCTATGAAAAAAGACTTTGAAGAAATGGAAATCATTTCTTCAAAGCCTTTTTTATTTCCTATGGAACGTAATAATCACAAGCTCCCTGGGGCAGCTGAATCGGAAGGGGAACCAGCTGGCGTCGCCCCGGGACACGTAGCCCACATTCTTTCCATCACTGTAGAGCCCCCGGGTATAGGTGAAGGGCGTAATGATGGGCCTGCCGAAAAGGCCGAACTGGGTGCCGTGGGTATGGCCGGTCAGGGTAATGGCCGCCCCCTTCCGGAACCCTTCATCCAGGAATGCGGAATGATGAGCCAGAAGCACCACCGGTGCCCCCGCAGGAATACCGCGGAACGCTTCATCAGTCATGGAATCCATTTCTATCTCCATAGCCCTTCCCCGGGACCAGGGATAATCGACCCCGGCCACATAGAGGGACGCCCCGTCCCTTGTAATCTCATCATGGTCATTCACCAGAATCTTCACCGGCGTCTTTAGAAGCTCCTTTTCAATATAATCCTTACCCCGGTAATACTCATGATTTCCCCACACATAGTAAATACCGTCAGGGAAGGCAGGGTACTTCTCCTTCAGCGTATCGGCAGCCTCAGGCATATGACGGATATCATCGATGAGATCTCCCGTAAAGAAAAGTACCTGTGCCCCTTCGCTCCTGGCCCGGTCAATCTCGCCGGGAAGGTCGGTATACCGGAAATAGGGGCCGATGTGGGTATCCGTCATCTGGGCTGCCTTATAGCCCTCAAAGGCAGGCGGAAGCCCTTCCACATAGACATCCAGATGCTCCACCTTCTCACTGGTATTGCCGTCCACGGCGCCGTATACGCCTATCCCGGCTGCCAGAAGAAGGACACCGAGAGCCAGCCAGCGGCTTACCTTCAGCAGCCTTTGGGGCATGGAAAGGAAGGACAGGATAAAAAGGCAGGGCAAGGCTATGATTTCCGCAACCATGAGCCCGCAGGCCAGATATCCCACATGGAGGGACCAAAGTCCCAGTCCCTCATAGCCTCTGGCATACCAGAGGAAATAGCCGGCTGAAAGAAAAGAAATGAGCCAGCTTCCTGCCATATAGAAATAAAACCGTTTTCTCCTGAAAATTACGGACAGAAAGGCGCCGTTCAGAATTCCCAGCAGGGAAAAAATGGTCAGAATCATCCGTTCAAACAATGGTATCACTTCCTTTGGTGATTTGCGGTCCCCGGTTCAAAAGGTTCAGAAGGCTCAGTGGGGAAGGTTGACGGCGCCTTCGGCTCCGAAGGTTCTAAAGGTTCTAAGGTTTCACGCAGCCTGCGGCTGCAAGGGTTGTGGTGGCGGCTGCGCCGCAATTATAGCCTGCGTTACGTGCCCTCTCCCCGCCCCTGCGGTCATACTGAGCGGAGCGAAGAATCTGGGTACCTGCCGTTAGTAATGCCAACTAGTTCACCAGCCCACCAGCCCACTAGCACACTAGTACACTAGTACACTAGTACACTATTTTCTCCACGAAGGCTGCCAGCCTTGCATGGGGCCCGGCCAGGGGGATTTCCCTGTATTCTTCCGGCGAAAACCAGCGGTATTCCCCTTCCGGCACAGCCCCTTCCCTGATAGGATAGGCCTTCATATGCCAGATGCGATGGGTGAAAACATGTTTATATTGCCAGAGGAAATCTTCTGCTTTTCCAGAGAGAAGCTGTTCCAGCCCTTTTCTGGCTTCCCCTTCCGTTTCTCCAAGGGCCATGGGAAATTCCCACATGGAAGCCAGCATGCCCCGGGCCGGCCTTTTGTGGAGAAGTACCTTTCCCTCCCTGATCCAGATTCCGCAGGCCGCCTGTTCTTCTTTTGGCGGCTTTTTAGGCGTGCGGAAGGGCAGTTCCTTTTCTTTTCCCTGTCTAAAGGCTGCGCAGCTTTCCGCCAGAGGGCAGAGGCTGCATCGGGGATTCTTCGGTATGCAGATTTCCGCGCCCAGATCCATTAAAGCTTCATTGAAATCGCCGGCTCGATCCGGCAGGGTTTCCTTCACCAGAGCTTCGATTTTCTTCCTGCCTCGGCTCTTTAAAATATCCTCTTCCACCTGGTAGAGGCGGGCATAGACGCGAAGCACGTTGCCATCGATGGCGCCCTCCCGCTTCCCATAGGCCATGGAAAGGATGGCACCGGCCGTATAGCTTCCGATGCCCGGCAGGGAAAGGATATCTTCCTTCCTGTCCGGCAGGCGGCCGCCATAGGTTTCTGCCATTTCCATAGCGGCTTTATGGATATTTCTGGCACGGCTGTAGTAGCCAAGGCCCTGCCACTGGTGGAGCACCTCGCTTTCCTTAGCCCTGGCCAGGGCGGAAATGGTGGGAAACCGCTCCATCCAGCTGTTGAAATAAGGCTTCACCGCTTCCGTTCGGGTCTGCTGCAGCATGATTTCAGAAATCCATACGTGGTAGGGATTCCGGGGCTTATCTTCCCGCCAGGGAAGGTCCCTTTTGTGGCGGTCAAACCAGGCAAGGAGCCTTTCCGGCCAATCACTCTCCCCTTTCTTTCCCTTCATCATGTCATCTCCCGGAAATCATAATCAAAAACCGTTTCCCCGTCTTCTGCGAAATAAATGGTCCCCCGGATTCTCTTTCCCGAAAGAATCATGGGAAGCCAAACCTTATCGGCCATCCACATGTCTTCATAGGGGAAATCTTCCACCCGGAACCAGCGGGGTTCCATTTCATCAGACAAATGGGGACTTCCTTCCCATCCCCGGGCGAAGTATACAATGCCCCCATGGGACCATTCAGGATCCGAAGGCTGATGAAAATAGAGATCTGCTGCCATGATGAGCTTCTCCGGCGCCATGACCAGGCCGCATTCTTCAAAAAGCTCACGGCAGGCGCATTGGCGCATGGTCTCGCCGGGCTCTATTTTTCCGCCAAAACCATTCCATTTCCCATATCCCATGCCCCGCCTTTTCCGTCCCAGGAGGATGGAGCCATCGTCCCGCACCGGATATACCAGGGACGTATCTCTCACTTTTTGATTCCCTCGTAGGTGTCAAAATACAGTTCCCTGAACATTCTCTTGCCCGATTCCGTTTTATAAAGACGGTGGTACAGCGCTTCGTTCTGCTTCAGCGGCGCACCGTCTTCATACTGGTTCACCAGCATATCCGCTTCTGCCAGGATCTGGGCATCGGGGCCGTCAATGCTGCCATAGGAATGATGATGGGCTACCAGCCAGCAGATACGGTCCACATCTTCCTTTTCAAATCCCAGTTCTTCCAGCATGGGACGAGCTTCATCAGGCCCCAGTTCCTGCTGGATCTGTCCATCGTTCCTGCCAAACCGTCTCTCTCCTTCATGAATGCCGATATCATGCACATAGGCAGCTGCTTCCAGAAGGAAAAGGGTCTTTTCATCCAGTCCTTCCTCCCTGCCGATCTGGGCAGCAAAAGCGTGAACCTTCAGGAAATGGTGAATCCGCCGGGGATCCCCTTTGTCATAAGTAATCATAGCTTTGCATAAAGCCGTCAGTTTATCCATGGTGTATCTCCCTCTTTTGATAAACACATAGTATTCAAAAAGAAAAAAACGGCGCAGCCGCAGCTGCGTCGTTTCCTTTACTCATTATTTTGAAAGTTTCTGGGCAACGGCAGAAGTTACATCTACACCGCCGTCAACAACAGCACCCTGTTCAAGGATGACATCCAGACCCTTTTCCTGACGGACCTGCTGGATGGCTTTCATAATGTCGGAAAGGATAGGCTGCATGGCAGCTCTTTCTTTCTGGTCCATTTCTTTCTGCAGTTCCGTGGCAATCTGCTGTTTTTCCTGGTCAGTCTTGCCTGCGCTGCGGCTCTTGAATGATGCTTCTGCCTTCTGGGCAGCGGTTCTCATGTCAAGCTGGGCTTTCTGCATTTTCGGATGAGCCTGCAGAAGAGCATTAGAATTTACATAGCCAATGCCTGCTGCAGAAGCAGAAAACATGGCACCAAATGCGATCATACCAGCAGCTGCAGCTGCTACTGCTTTATTCATTTTCATAGTATCCTCCTAACTGCGCCCCCGTTGTTCGGGAGACTCAAGGGAAGCGCCGATGTCATCATTTTTCAGATGAATCAGTGCTTACCAGGTAAGCATAGCTTAATTCTAATCAAAGAATCGACAGGTGTCAATGGCCTGCCCAGGATTTCTTGCAAATCCTCTATTACGGGTAAAACGGTTTATTTCCCCTTGGCTTCGATGGCCGCCGTTTCCGCTTCTTCCGCCATGGCCTCCTTGGCTTCCTTCAAAGCGGCCTCCCGCACCTCTTCCTTCTTTTCCTTCTTTCTGGTGAAATGGGAAATCACTTCGGGCACCATATTGATAACCTTGTCAATAGTTCCATTGGCAGTGGCATTCTTAATGGAGAAGAGCTCCACCCTTTCTCCCTTCATGATGAGCACCGCCGTAGGTGTCACCTTTCCGCCGCCGGCGCCGCCGGAAGTGTTTCCGCCATGGGCACCGCTGCCGAAGCCGAAGGAAATGTCCACAAAAGGAACGATAGTGGCATCTCCCAGATAGATGGGCTCTCCTACCACCGATTCTGTGGTAATCATTTTTTTGAAATCATCAAAAATCTGTTTTCTTACTTCATCATCCATTGTCATTTCCCCCTTGTCTGAAATGCCAGAATTCTCTTGCCGGTTTGGACAGGGCAAGTTTGATCAGTATATACAGCACATACAGCGGAATGAGCCTTCCCTCACTCTTTCCTGTCAGTGTACACTCTTTATCCACATAATTCCACCGGATTTCTTCTGCCGCCTTCGGCAGGAAGCAATAAACCATGCCGCAAAGGACACCGGTGGGCATAGGGTCTCCCAGCCCAAGCCCCCCTTTGAATTCCAGAGTCCGGGGAAATCCATGGGCAATCAAAAGAGAGAGACTTTCCAGAAACCGCTCTGCCAGACCATTTTCCAAGGCAAAGCAGACCTGGGAAAGATAGGAGGGCCCCTTTTTTTCTCCGGAGTTTGGAATCTCTTCCTCTCGGAAAGACTTCTTTTCGGAAAAGGGAACCTCTTTCCTTTTTTCTTCTTTCCCCATCTCCAGAGGCGCTGCTTTTTCTATGGGATTTCCTTCTGCCGATGACTCTTCGCGGCCCTTCACACTTTCCTCTAAGGTATCCAGGGCTGCATCCAGCTCGTTCAGGGCCTTTTCAGAGTCTTCCCCTTCTGCCGATGTCTCTTCATCATGGAGGGAAAAGGTCTTCCTTTTCGAAATCAGTCCTAAAAGGAGGGATATCCGGATTTCCAGTTTCCATTTTTCAAAGGAAAGGGAATAGGAAAAAGGAAGAACCAGGAGAAGAATCACCAGCAAAAGAAGGGCCAAAAGGATTTCTACAATCATCATGGTGCTCCATAGAGACGACAGAGACCGTCAGCCGCCTCCTTGACCTCCTTCACCAGGTATGAGGGCGCCGTCACCTTCACCAGCGGCGCATGCTTCAGAGCCCAGGCCTTCATGGCAGATGCGGGAATGGTCACTTCCACCGTCACCAGGTCCTGGCGGGCCGAGACCAGATGGGCCGCCTTTCCGAAATCATCTACAATGTCACTCATGAGATGCCAGTCGGCCTCAAAGGTGCATGGCACCGGATCTCCTGTATACAGGCCATGATAAGCGAAAAGAGAAGATAAGAGCTTTCCGCCCTGCGCCACGCTTTCCAGAGATGTCTGCAGCCTTGCCGGTTCCTCTGTCACCGTCACATCAGACATCATATCGGTCTTAAAAACAGAAATGCCCTCGCTTCCTTCCTCATTGCCCAGAAGGAAGTAGCGATCATCGGAGGCCACCAGATGATAGGGACTCACCCGGTACAGCTTGTCTTCGCCGGACACTGTGTAGCCATGGTGCTTTTTCCCGTCCGCCTCATAATGGTCATAGTAAAAGGAAACCTGTTTCTTCTGGGACAGGGCCCGGGTCAGAAGGGCCAGTACCTCTCCCGACTCTCCCGGCCGTCCCAGAGCAGGCAGGTTCTTTATATTTTCCTTTCCGTCGTCAAAGGTGCGGCTCTGGAGCCGTTTCAGCTTTTCCGACAGCTGCCGGACCTGCTGGGCAGGCAGATGGGAGAAATAGAGAAGGTCTATCAGTACTTTCAGATCATCCTGGGACAGTACATGGTCCCAGTACCAGTCCAGAGCAAGGGGTGCTTCCTTACCGTTCACCACCCGGGTCACCTCCCGGCACACCACAGGAAGCCCCGCTTCCTTCAGGCGGCTCAGGTTCCGGCCGATGGACTTCCGGCTCACCGTCATGGCATACTTCGTTTCCATGAAATCAAGGATTTCCTGCTGGGTCAGCGGATGGTCCCGGTCCGACTCCCGAAGGAGGACCTGCGCAATCCGCATAATGGACATCTTGCTTCCTCTGTCACTCTTATCTCCTGCCATCCCAATCACCGCCCTCTGATTCTGCGAATAGCTTCATCACTGATCAGAGAAGAAATCACGATGAGAAAGCGGATAAAAGGAGAATGGGCTATGGACTGCAGGGCGCGGTGTACCAGGAAAGCCACGGCCGTGCCGCCCAGAAGATCGCTGGGATAGTGCACCCCTGCAAAGAGCCTGGAAAAGGCGAGAATCATGGCCATGAGGGTCATCAGCCTGGACCCCTTCATGTTCATGGATAGAAGCTCCATCACCACCACTGCACCGTTCATGGTATGGTTGCTGGGGAAAGACGCATTGGCCTTATGGCCTGTAAAGTTCCATATCCGGTAATCCCGGGTAAACGGCCGTTTTCTGAACCATATTTTACCAAGGGCAAAGGAAATCAGAGACGCCACACATACGCCCAGGAACGAAAGAATGCAGCAGCGCCGCCGCGCCTCCCGATCTTTCCCCGGGGTAAACCAGAGAAACAGGCCGTAAATCACAAATGCCCAATGCCCGTAGCGGGCAATCAGATCCATCATCAGGTCAAAGGGCCGCACCCTGCCGGCCAGCCCATTGATTTTTCTTACTATGTCTAAATCCGGATTCATGAAAAAGCACCTCTTTCCGGGAGAAGCCGCCGCCTCTGCCGCTTTCCTATGTTTTTAATTTTATCATAATCCCCACTGTTTGACAAAAAGGGCAGGCCCGGTTGTAAGTTCGGAAGGGATAGGTTGGCAGAGCTTTGCGTCAGGGTTTTACGGCCCTGCCGGGCACAGTCATTCCAAACGCCTCGAAAAATCCCGGTACGCATCGATGGAAACTCTAGGGCTCTACATACCAGTCGGCCAAAACCATTGCGGTCCATGCCCTAAGGGGCACAGACCAGACCGCCAGAAATCTCCTCCGGCCATACGGCACTGCTCTCATGGTATAATGAATCCACAAGAAAGGACTACCATGAGAAAAGTACTGATTACCCTGGCCTCCATTCTGGCGGTGGCAGGCATTATCCTCTTAAACGCCCTCACCTTTTCCGGTCGATACGCCAGGATGATGGAAACCTCCATCACCGTCACCTCTGCGGACGACAGCTTTATAGGAAAGAAAATGAAAGAATTCTTTGCCCGGGAGGATCTGGAAGAAAAGCTGGCCCATGAAATGGAATCGCTTCCCCTTTTCCCCAGCCATCCGGAATACCATGAAGAGCTGGCCGATCTCATTGTCTCTCTGGGAAGGGAGGCTTCTTTGGAGCAGGTCCGCTGCCAAGGCCGCCGCTACTACGGCGGATACCGCATCTCACTCTCCATGCCCAAAGAAGAATTTCAATTATGGAAAGACCGCTTTAAGGAAAATCTTCCGGAAGACAGGCTCTCATCCATCACCAACAGGGACAGCTCCCACATCCGCCTCCGCAAATTCACCGGCTGGGAGGAAAAATCGGAAGATGGTGATATTCCCTACGTACAGGGCAGTGCCAGTTTTCTCCTCACCGGGGGCGGCATGACCCAGCTGGTCTACATAACCGCTGTCATCATAGAAAAAGAAGAGGATGTTCTCCTTACCCTTTTCATTTCCGATCATAAACAGGATACCAGAGGCATTCCCTTTGGGAAAATGGCGGAGCTGCCCCCTGCAGGTGCAGAGGATTCATAGGAGAATGGATAACGGGCCCCAGGTTCTTAATACTCTCAGGTTTGAGAGTCTTTGGGCCAGAGAGTTGCGGATTGCCCTCAGCACGGCGATGATGTAAAGCCAGCTTCACGGGACTGGCCGATGACTCATCAGTGAAAAGCCGCCCGGCGGATAGCAGACATCGGATAGCGGACAACCGATAGCCGACAGCCGATAGCCGATAACGGCTATCTCTCCTATTTTCCATGAAAAAAAGAGCCTTTCCGGCTCTTTTTATTTTTCCTTATTTTCCTCTTTTTTCTTCATAGCCTCTTCCCTCTGCTTGTGGGCCCTGTCATAGGCACCGCTCCGCTTGAGGGCCATGGAAATGACCGCCACCACGGCACAGAGAAGGATGAAAAGGTTCACCGTGGTCACCCCTTCCCCAAAGCCGATACGGTAAATGGAGTAGAAGAGAACCACCACCAAAAGGAAATCCTGAAATTTTGAGAACATACTGCCTTCCTCCGCTTCCTAAAGACTTATCCTTACAATAGCGAAAAGGAGAGGCTTCGTCAAGTCCGTTTCTATTACAGCCCCTTCACTGTATCTGCAATTTCCGCAATCGAATACAGCGCCGCCCTGCCGCCAAGGCGGACCCGACTTCCTTCCATCCGGCCGTTTTATGACTTCAAACCACGAAGAAAGCAGTTTTCTCCGCGTATCCCTGTGCTCCGCCGGAAATACAGCCCGTCTTCGCAAAGGGCTGATGATTATAAAGAACTACATGAACCCATAAAAAAACTGACTTTCTGGCAGAATCACATTCCACCATGAAGTCAGTTTTTTATTAATTTGGCCCGTCAGCAGGTATGGCAGTCCTCATAAATGCCCTTTTCCTTCAGCAGTTTGATGACCGTTTCTCCGATATCCGCTACAGTTCTGGCCACCGGAATGCCTACGGCGTTCAAGGCAGCAATCTTCTCAGCCGCCGTGCCCTTGCCGCCGGAAATGATGGCCCCCGCATGACCCATGCGCTTTCCTGGAGGCGCCATGCGGCCTGCGATGAAAGCAGCCACAGGCTTCTTCATATGTTCCCTGATCCACTGAGCCGCCCTTTCCTCTGCATTGCCGCCGATTTCACCAATCATAAGCACTGCTTCCGTTTCCGGATCCTCATTGAAAAGGGTCAGGGTATCAATGAAATCCATGCCCTTGATGGGGTCACCGCCGATGCCGATGGCCGTGGTCTGGCCAATGCCTGCCTCTGTGAGCTGGTAGGTGGCTTCGTAGGTCAATGTGCCGGATTTGGATACGACGCCTACATGGCCTCTTTTATAAATCTGGGAGGGAATGATGCCGATATTGGCTTCGTCCACAGAAATGATGCCGGGGCAGTTCGGCCCGATGAGACGGGTCTTTTTCCCTTCCATATAACGATGCACCTTCACCATGTCTTCCACAGGAATATGCTCTGTGATGCATACCACCAGGTCAAGACCTGCTTCCACCGCTTCCAGAATGGCATCAGCTGCAAAGGGAGCCGGCACGAAAATGACAGATGCATTGGCGCCGGTCACAGCCACTGCGTCTCTCACCGTATTGAACACGGGAACACCGCAGCACACCTGGCCCGCCTTTCCCGGTGCCGTACCGCCTACGATATTCGTACCGTAAGCCTGCATCTGTTCTGTATGGAAACGGGCTGCCCTGCCGGTAATGCCCTGTACTATGACCTTCGTATCTTTATGGATTAATATACTCATAACCAGCCCTCCTTATTTCTTTTCCTTCTGCTCTTTCGCCAGGCGAATCACTTTCTTAGCACCCTCATCCATGGAAGAAGCAGGGAAAAGGTTCACAATGTGGGCTTCCTCCAGAATCTTCCGTCCTTTTTCCACATTCCGTCCTTCCAGACGCACCACCACAGGAATGGGGAACTCTTCCTTTCCGCCGGAAAGGAGCGCTGCTGCTTCCACAATTCCTGTGGCAATGACATCGCACTTATTGATGCCGCCGAAAATATTGATCAGAATGCCATGCACCTGGTCATCTTCCAGCATGATTTTGAAAGCAGCTACGATTTTCTCCGGTGTGGAATCGCCGCCTACATCCAGGAAATTGGCCGGTTCTCCTCCGTTTTCCTTAATAATATCCACCGTAGCCATAGCCAGGCCGGCACCGTTCACCATGCAGGCCACATCGCCGCCCAGGTTTACATAGTTCAATCCTTCTGCCGCCGCTTCCCTTTCCTTCTGGTCCTCTTCCGTAATATCCCGGAGAGCCACGATTTCGGGATGACGGGACAGGGTGCTGTCATCAAAATTCAGCTTGGCATCCAGAGCCAGCACTTCATTTTCCTCTGTCACCACCAGGGGATTGCATTCTGCCAGGGAGCAGTCCTTATCCACAAACAGCTTGTACAGATATTTCATAAAAGTCTTCGCCTTCGGCACCACCGCCGGCTCCATATGAAGAGCATACGCCATGCGGTTGGCCTGGAAATCGGCCAGGCCGATGGCCGGGTCGATATATTCCTTCAGAATGGCTTCGGGATTTTCTGCAGCCACATCTTCAATGGCCATGCCGCCGGACTCGGAAGCCATCATCACCACGCACCGGGATTCCCTGTCCACCACAAAGGAAATATAATATTCCTTCTTGATGTGGGCGCCTGCTTCGATAAGAAGACGATTCACTTTCTTTCCCTGGGGCCCGGTCTGGCGGGTCACAAGGATACTGCCCAGAAGTTCTTTGGCATATTTTCTCACTTCTTCCGGAGAATGAGCCAGCTTGACGCCTCCCGCTTCCCCACGGCCGCCGGCATGGATCTGGGCCTTCACAACCACCACCGGTGTGCCGATACGCTTCGCTGCAGCCACCGCATCCTCCACGGTGAATGCGGGATATCCTTCGGGCACATGAATGCCATATTCCTTCATAATGGCCTTGCTCTGATACTCATGTATATTCATAAACATCCCCCTTTTGGAAATGAAAGAACCGCCTCTGCGGTTCCAGGGGAAGGCACGAAAAACGGTCTTCCTCTCTTTTTCGATGATTCAATTACATTTCCTATCATATCACCTTATGTGTCGGCAAAAAAGGTGAAGTTCCATAAATAAGGTACTCTTTGCAAAATTAGCATAGCCTATATAGGGTATAGTGAGAAAAAGGGATAGTATACTGGAATTATGATAGGTTCAGAGTGTTGTGGTGGCGGCTTCGCCGCAATATTTAGCCGGCGTTACGTATTTCCTTTGTCTATCGTAAGGCGGATGTCTTTAGTGACATTTCATCTAAATTAGGGAAGCGCTGATTAAATCATTGTTTGCTTTTATTCTTGGATTTTTATGCAATACAAGGAATAGGGCAACGCGAATAGCGAGCTATTTAAGGAGTCCCAGGACGAAGCAGTGCATAAAAATTCTTATAAAAACAACCTCATGGTATTTTCGACATTCTTTCTTAATGTCCTTCCTCCTTTTGTCAATGAATGCAATTATTTCAAATCAACAATCATATTTATTGTAATTGGAAATCATTTTACCATTAACCACTGTATTATTCCAATTCCGCCCAATGATAGAATCATCCCAGTTGCAAACTGTATCTAATAAAATCAAAGTAGCGATAATAATATCAACAATGTTCAAAACAAATGCTATCCGTTTTAATTCAATCCACCATTCGTAATCTTCAGGGAAAGGGGCATTATGTCTTTTATACGCATATTTAGCATTTAATATCTTCATCCTTATAATAAGATATCCCGAGACAGGGAATAATATTCCCATGGATAAAAGTGTTCCTACAATAAATTTCATTGAAATCACTGAATATGGCTGAGAAATATGATAGATAAAATCAAGGATAATGAATACGGCTAAGAGTGCTCCTATATATCCTATCGTATAGATAATCTTGAATGCATTCGTTTCCATTTTTTTGTATGAGGTTATCCAGTTGAATAATAGACTTATGAAGAAGGCCAGCATGGTAATAATAGATAAGGCTGCAATCATTTTTTATTATCTCCCCGTTTCTGTTTTTGCTTATCAGTTATTATAAGATTTTGCTTAATCCAATAAGCGCCGTAATCCAATGGTACTGAAATTACTATACCGGGAACTGGTGCCAATGCTCCTCCTAAGATTCCAAATGCAAGCTTAAACGTATCAATTCCCACAGCTATTCCCAAGTCTTTTCCGCTATATGTATTAAAATCTCCGGTGATATCTACAATGCCACCCACAGTACTTCCGACTGCATTGTATTTTCCAAGTGCGCCCCAGGGACCTCGGACTCCGTGCTTATACATTTCTGTCCATGGTTTCCCTATTTCATCGGAAATCAAAGCCATACCGGCAGAGTTAAGAGGATTGAAGGAATCATCTTCTTTATGTTCTGCCTCGTATCTGCTGAGAGTTCCCTTCTGTATGTCAACTTCCCAAGCATTGTCATAATCCTTGTTCTTTGCCGGTAACAGTTCTCTGCTGCCGGTTACATCATAGAAGGCTCCATTCACAATTACCTGCGTCCCCGGAACAAGTCTCTTTGCTATGGATCTTGCAGCACGATTAATATACTCCGGTGTATTGCTAATTTCATGCACTTCTATACCTGGCAGAGTAAACACCGGGAGATTTTTCGTTGCAAGTATATCAGGTCTATGATGAGTGTCTCTTGCCTTCACCGTTTCCATATCGCTGGAGTCATCATAGGTTATGCGTTGAATGGCATTCACAAAGTAAAGTTCTTCTTTAATTTCCTTCTCCCGCCTGCGATTCCCTTTGGCTTCCTTCAATTCTTTTTCTATGTGAAGTCTTGTCTCCCGGCCATAGCTATTCCACTTTGCCGCATCCAGGGAAATGCCAGCCATACCGGAAATAGAAGCATCAGACACTTTGCCAATTACTGCTCCCAGTAAATCGATCCTCAACGGTGAATAATTATTAATAATATTAGTTCTAAATTTGCAAAATCAATTTCACCAAAACATAAACTGCATCTTTCCATAAATACAGCCAGCCAATATTAACAATCATTAAAATTGGAAGAATTAATGGATTAGCCCTTTTTTGCTTTTGGGCACATTTGGTCGAATCGCTTTGGTTATTGTTATGTAGATAATAATATAAAGCCACTGCATAATCAGCTATACCTAAAATTCCAAAAGACATAATTATAGTTCCTCTATCCATCCCATGACCAAACCCCATAATGATTTCCGTCAGATTTGTCGACGTTAGTAATTGCAACATTGCGCAATTTATTCCACTTAGAGCAGTGAAAAGGATAGGTACAATATACAAAAATATATTCAGCTCATGATTTTTTACGTTTTGATATATAACAGCTAAAATAAAAAGTGCAGCATAAATTTCAACTCCGCTCAACATAAGCCAGCCTGAAATATCACTAAGTATCATTTATTATTATCCTCCCAAGCATGAGATTGCGAACGTAAATAAATATATTTAGCTTCTTTAGGCGTATTTTCTTTTTGATCTTCCCAATTATTATATATCCCCTTGAGTATCGCTCCACCTATATAACTTACTACAAAAACAATCCCGCCTTTTCCAATTAATCTTATTACACCAGGTTCTCCTGCAAAAATTCCGACATTATCAAAAACATAGGTTGCACCTTTACCAGCTCCATAAGCCCCGAGCAATCCTGCCGCTGCTTCTCCTTTGTCGTCACTGGTATAAAGTGTCCGCGCTCGAGAAAAATAACCATATCCACGATTAAAGTCAGCCCCTAAATTATTAGGAACATGCTCACCAATAGTCGGACCAGAAATCTTCAGCAGCATATCTGCTTTTTTCCAGAGCGGATTATTCATGAGTTTATCTACATCTTCCTTATAGAAGCCGGGCCTATAAATATTACCATCATATTGCCCTATTTCATACGTCGACACCTCATTACTCAATCTGCGTTCATGCCGTGATTTGCGGAAATATTCAACCGGATCTTGTACTGTATATATTTGTATTTCTTCTCCAGCGCTCCCCAGACTACTTCCCTCGTTTAACTGGAAATGTCTTTGCTTTGGCCCTTCAATCAGATTCACATCAGTCGCATTTCCTTCTTTGTCTACAGCGACTCCAACTGTTGTTCCATTGTGTTCTGCATAAAGAACAACATACTCATTATCCCTGAGCAGATTCAGTGCTCCCGATGCTTTCAGCCTTTCTATCTTATCCCGAAGTTCTCGAATATTCTGGTATTCATTCCACTTTGTCGCATCCAGGGAAATACCCGCCATACTGGAAATAGAAGCATCAGACACTTTGCCAATTACTGCTCCCAGGCCTGCGCTGAGCCATTCTACCGTATCCGGATGGTTTCTCACCCATTCCGGAGATTTTGTGCGGTTCAGGTATCCCATCACATATTCATGGATACTTCCGGACAGGGCGCCTGCCAGAGTCTCTCCTGTTCCCATGTCTCCCATGAGGGCGCCAAAAGCTCCATGGAGGAGGACTTTTTCTGCGGAGCCGTCTTTCCATCCCCTGCTTTCTGCATAGGCATGAATGGCCTGGTTGCCGTATTTCTCCATCATGCCCAGAAGTTCCTGCTTTTCTTCCACCTTGGATTTATCAAAGATTTCCTTCAGCCGGTTCAGGCTGCTTTGTGTATCCCGATTCAAGGTAGAAATGTCCTGGTTCTGGTTCTTCTTGTCCGTAATAACGATAGTCCCTTTCGCAATGGCCGCTTTGGTAGTGCTGCCTACCTTATCCTTCACGGTGGGGCTCATCTGCGGCGTAAGGCCGCGGGCGTTGAGGGGCGTGGTGCTGTCTTTGGGAGCATAGGAGATGCCCATGCCGCCTGCTTTGTAGTCGGCTTTATTTTCTACATTTTCCCAGCTTAAAGTACCGGTGTGGAGATTGTTCTTATCCGCATCGCCTTTGCTGTCTATGACGGCACCTTTGAGGTGGGTGTTATCCTTAACAGTATTGTTTCTTTGTATATTTATTGTTTCTTTGTATAAATATATGATTGCATATTTCATGTAAAAGAGTAGAACTCAATTCTATTATAAAATAATATATTTATATTTTATTTCGTTTTTATATTATATATTACTTTTGTAGAAAAGGCGAGTTGAGACTATGTGCAGCCTTTCCCTTCCTGATACCTCTTCCCCTTCTCCATGACTATCCCTATAGAAACAGCCAACCGGCAAAATCCTCTCAGAAATCCTGCAGGCGCCCATCCATGGAGCAGGAGGGAGGGGATGGAAGCAGGAAGGCCGTTTCCCTTCAGTGCACTGAAACCAAGGAAATATGAAAAGCATACATCGGCCAGGGGTAAGGCAGGATATGGAATGCCTGCCATGTGGTGTGTTCTTTTCCACGATAAAAGGCTTCACAGCTATCTGTGAGGCCTTTTTGACGTAGAGATTTTTATTTCCTATGGCTTTTCAAGTATCCCAGGACGCAGACGGCCAGGGCCAGGAAAGCAGGGAGGCCCGTTTCTATCCAGCTGCCAAAAGCAGCGGTAATCACCGGGCCCAGCACCTTGTCGTGGAGGAACATGGTACCGGAGGTCCAGCCGATCATGGCGGCGCCGGCGTACATGAGGAAGGGGAAGCGGTCCAGTACTTTTCCTATGAGCTGGCTGCCCATGACGATGATGGGGATGCTCACCATGAGGCCGAAGACTACCAGAAGGAAATCGCCGTTGGCAGCACCGGCGACAGAGAGGATATTGTCGATGGACATGAGGAAATCTGCCAGAATAATGGTTTTCACCGCCGTCCACAGATTATCGGATGCTTCTATATGGGGATCTTCATCGCCCGGTGCCAGAAGGTGAATGGCAATGGGAATCAGGAGGATGCCGCCCAGCACCTGGAGATAGGGAATAGTAAGAAGCCATACGGCCACAGCCGTCAGAGCCATACGGAGGCCTACGGCGCCTATGGTACCGATGAGGATGGCTTTCTTCCGCTCCTTTTCCGGCAGGCGGTTGGAAGCCATAGCAATGACCACCGCGTTATCACCGCCCAGGGATAAATCCATCAATATAATAGCTCCTACGCTGAGCCAGAACTGCAGTGTAAATATTTCCATGGTCTCTTCCCTTCACAATAAAAGAAACGGCATGATTCACTGCCGTTTCTTTTCAATGAATAACTGTCAGTCCTTATTATAGCCGTTCTGCCTGCCCTGTCAAATGAACAGGACGCAGATAGTAAGTGCCTAAGAGCAATCCGTCCTTCCAGGGCTTGAGATCATGGCTTTCCATGGCAGATGGCGGAAACAGGAGTCTTACTTCCTTTCATTCTCCCCTTTCCCAATGGTTCCCAGTTCTTCCAGAAGGTCTATATGGATGGGCGTGTAGGTGCCGGGGTGCTTTCTCAGGTAGAACTGTTCTTCTTCCGGCGCTTCGTAGAAGTTTTCCAGCCTCTTCATTTCCGTCCGGATCGGCGGCCGCCTTCCACCTTCTCCTTCAAATGCATTGAATACCACTGCATCGTCGGTCATGCGGCGGTGGATGCCGCGGTTCTGCAGGAATGTCAGGTAATAGCTGATCTGCATGGTATCTTCAGAGCTGGTGTAGTAAACGCCGCTCCGGAACTGAGGCCCCTCGGCTTTCCCCTGGATGCCGTCAGTATAGGGGTTGATAATGGTAAAGAAGAGGGAAAGGAGGCTGACAATGTCGATTTTCTTCGGATTGTAAATGACCTGTATGCATTCCCTGCCTTCCACTTTGCCGCTGTATATGTCTTCCTTTGAAGGGGAGTCGCTGCTGCAGTTGGCAAAACCTGCCCGTACCCGGGCCACGCCTTTGACCCGGGAGAAAACCTCCTGCAGTCCGTAGTAGGGTCCTCCCGCCAGGTACAGTTCTTTCATGAATGCTCCATTGATATACATGATTTCCTCCTTGACTTTGGACTTAGCGAAAGGGGGAGCGGCCCCGTAACGGACGCTCCCCCTTTTCGCAGGTCGGATTTCCTTATGAATCCAAATGGCGGGCGGCGGCGCGATCAAGATCGAAGGTCCTGATCAGTTCCGCCACTGCCTGGCTGGGTGATACCACCCCTGCCAGCACGGCTGCCCTCACTTCCGGAAGTCTGCCTTTGATGACAGGGTCTTCATAGAAGAGATTGTGCAGATGCTCGTCAATCATGGTTTTGACCCAGGCGATGATCTGGCGCTGGCGGCGGTTTTCAAAGGCGCCGGATTTTTTCGTCACCTTTTCAAATTCCCGCATCACCGCCCACAATTCCAGAAGTCCCGTTTTCTGCAGAGCAGAGCATCGGTAGGCATGGGTTTTCCAGCCTTCCGTAGCGGGGCGGATAAATTCCACCATCCGTTCGTATTCTCCCTGGGTGACCTTAGCTCTTTCCAGATTGTCCCCATCGGCCTTGTTCACCACGATGGCATCGGCCAGTTCCATAATGCCTTTCTTGATGCCCTGCAGGTCATCGCCGGCACCGGTAAGGACTACCAGCATAAAGAAGTCTACCATGGAACGGACTGTGGTTTCTGACTGGCCTACACCCACCGTTTCTACCAGGATTACATCACAGCCTGCCGCTTCGCAGAGCATCATGGTTTCACGGCTCTTCCTGGCCACGCCGCCCAGGGTACCGCCGGAGGGAGAGGGCCTGATGAAACAGTTCGGCTCCCGGGACAGTTTCTGCATCCTGGTCTTATCGCCCAGAATGGAGCCGCCGGTGATGGAGCTGGTAGGGTCCACCGCCAGCACGGCTACTTTATAGCCCTGCTGACAGAGGAGCTGCCCGAAGGCTTCGATGAAGGTACTCTTGCCTGCGCCGGGGACACCGGTGATGCCGATACGGAGGGAATGTCCTGTCCTGGGAAGGAGTGCCTGCAAGACCCGCTGGGCCTTGTCGAAGTCTTTTGGGGCGTTACTCTCAATGAGGGTAATGGCCTTGGCCAGAATCATACGGTCCCCCTTTTTCACGCCTTCCACATATTCTTCCACGCTCATTTTCTTCCGAAGCGGTATGCGGCGAAGATTTTCCTTTGGGTAATACTTGGCACTGGTAACGCTGTTCACGGCACTGTCAATGCCGCGCATTACAGTACAGGCAAATTCAGGGTTCTTTTCCTTCGGCACCCAGCTGGGTCTCAGGTCATCATCGTTATCAGGCATAAGCGCTTACCTTATCCTTCCCTAGCTTCGGCTTTGGCACGGTCCACAAGGATCTGCAGAAGCTCGATGCAGCACTTCGGAATATTGGTGCCCGGTCCAAAGATGGCAGTGGCGCCATGATCATAGAGGTACTGGTAATCCTGGGGCGGGATAACGCCGCCAATGCAGACGAGGATATCACTGCGGCCCCGTTTCTTCAGTTCTTCCACCAGGGCTGGAAGCAGTGTCTTGTGTCCTGCAGCCAAAGAGGAGAAGCCAACAATATGAACATCGTTATCTACGGCATCCTGGGCCGCTTCTTCCGGTGTCTGGAACAGGGGACCTACGTCCACGTCCCAGCCCATGTCGGCAAAGGAGGATGCCAGTACCTTCTGGCCTCTGTCATGACCGTCCTGACCCATCTTGCAGAAGAAGATACGGGGACGGCGGCCTTCGAGTTTATCGAATTCTTCAATCAGTTTCTTCGCCTTGTCAAACTGGCCGTTATCCTGGAATTCGCTGGAGTACACGCCGGATACGGTATGGATGGTGGCGTTGTAGCGGCCGGATACCTTTTCCACGGCGTCGGAAATTTCACCCAGAGAGCAGCGATCATGGGCTGCCTGTACGGCAGCGTCCAGAAGGTTGCCATTGTCCCTGCTCTCAGCACACTTGGTAATGTGTTCCAGGTCCCGGCGTACTTTTTCGGGGTCCCGGATGGAGCGGAGTTTCTCAAGGCGTTTAATCTGCGCATTCCGTACGGCGGTATTGTCAATGGAGAGTACGTTCAATGGGTCTTCCTTGGCCAGACGATACTTGTTCAGGCCTACAATGGTTTCTCTGCCGGAATCAATGTCAGCCTGGCGGCGGGCAGCGCATTCCTCGATACGCATTTTCGGAAGGCCTGTAGCAATAGCCTTGGCCATGCCTCCCAGAGATTCCACTTCCTGGATATGGGCCCAGGACCGTTTAATCATTTCATTGGTCAGGTATTCCAGATAGTAGGAGCCGCCCCAGGGATCGATAATCTTGCAGACCTTCGTTTCATCCTGGATATAAAGCTGGGTATTTCTTGCCAGACGGGCGGAGAAGTCTGTAGGCAGCGCGATGGCTTCGTCCAGGGCATTAGTGTGCAGGGACTGGGTGTGGCCCAGGGCTGCGGACATGGCTTCCATACAGGTTCTGGTGATATTGTTGAAAGGATCCTGTTCGGTAAGGGACCAGCCGGAGGTCTGCGAATGGGTACGAAGAGCCATGGACTTCGGATTTTTGGCGCCAAAGCCTTTCAGAATCTTAGCCCACAGCACTCTGGCAGCCCTCATCTTGGCTACTTCCATGAAGTAGTTCTTGCCCTGATCCCAGAAGAAGGACAGACGCTTGGCGAAAGCATCCACCGGCAGTCCTGCTTTTTCACCGCAGCGGATGTATTCCATGCCATCAGCCAGGGTATAACCCAGTTCCAGGTCGCAGGTAGCGCCGCATTCCTGGATGTGGTAGCCGGAAATGGAAATGGAATTGAACTTCGGCATGTACTTGGTGGTGTATTCGAAGATATCGCCGATGATACGCATGGACATGGCCGGCGGATAGATGTAGGTGTTGCGGACCATGAATTCCTTCAGGATATCGTTCTGGATAGTGCCCTGGAGGATTTTCCTGTCTACCCCCTGCTCAATGCCGGCACAGATGAAGAAAGCCAGGATGGGAAGCACGGCGCCATTCATGGTCATGGATACGGACATCTGGTCCAGGGGGATACCGTCAAAGAGGATATTCATGTCCAGCATGGAGCATACCGATACGCCTGCCTTGCCCACATCGCCTACTACGCGGGGGTTATCCGCATCGTAGCCCCGGTGGGTAGGAAGGTCGAATGCAATGGACAGCCCCTTCTGTCCGGCAGCCAGGTTTCTCTTATAAAAGGCGTTGGATTCTTCGGCCGTGGAGAAGCCGGCGTACTGACGTACTGTCCATGGACGGAATACATACATGGTGGAGTAGGGGCCTCTCAGGAACGGAGGAATGCCGCTCATGAAATCCAGATGATTGCATTCCTTATAAATATCTTTGGTATACAGCGGGCCTACGGGGATACGCTCCAGGGTGGTATCGAACAAATCATTGTAGGATTTGCCCGTCGTTTCTTCCAGCCCTGTCTTCCAGGCATCGTAATCACAGGAAGGATGATTTTCCAGGTCCAGTTTTGTGAAATCGGGATTCATTGCCATATTATTTTACCTCCTCTTCCGTAATCTTCATGCCTTTTTTCCTCTGAAGACTGCGGATGATCTCATAGCAGTTTGCCTTCACACTGATGAAATCGTCAATACCGGCATCACGGTATGTCTGCTCCAGATCTTTTGGTGCAGCTCCTGCCAGGAACAGTTTCCCTTTGCCAAGCACTTCCTTCAGACGGGGAGCCAGAGCCGGTACATCTTCGGGATAGGTGTCATCCTTGGAGCAGATGACCGCGCAGTCATAGGGCGTACCCTTATCGTCACAGCCAGCTTTCAGCGCTTCCACGCATTTATCCCAGCGGGAGCCCGGTTTTCCTTCGTCATCCTGGAAGCCGTTGTTCAAATGCACATTGAATTCACCTACCTGCAGGAACGAAGTGGAAAAATCGGCCCTTGCCTTGTGCTGCGGGATACGTCCCATATTGGCCAGGAAGACTTCCACATTCTTTCCTGTTTCTTTCTTATAATTTTCCGTATCAAAGCGGAGACGCTCAAACCTTTCTGTCCAGCGGTGTTCCGTGATAGGACGAACTTTTTCTGCTTCCCCATCCGGAGTCATGGCCTTATAGACCTCGTTCTGGGTGGCACCGGCAGAAAAGGCTTCGATAGCCTTATCCAGCTTTCCGGCAGCCGGAGATGCTTCCAGTTCTTCCAGCTTTTTACCCAGGTACTCCTTGTCCATGTCCTTCCTGTAATCTTCTACCCCTTTCACAAGCTGTTTCTTGAGAGTCGGTGTATCTTCCGGTCTTGGTTCGATGAGCTCTTCCGCCATGTTCGGATACATGTTGTTTCCTACAGCCCGGTCTTTGCGGAAATCCAGTGCTTTGAAACGCTGCTTCAGGATATCAAGGATCTGTTCCTGCGGATATCCGGCTTCCAGGGCTTTCGTAAAGCCGCCCATGGACTCGATTTTCTGGAATTCCTTCCAGATTTTTTCAGCCATTTCCTTCGTCAGATGTTCCAAGGCCCAGGAACCGCCGGCAGGGTCGATAGGACGAAGCATGCCGAATTCTTCCTGCAGGATAATATGGGCATTTCTTGCAATACGGCGGGAGAATTCATCCCCCTTTCTCACCGTTTCATCGTAGGGCTCGTTTTCGTAGGTATCTACGCCGCCCACCACGGCGGAGAACATGGCTGTCGTATTTCTAAGCATATTGACGCCGGCATCAAAAATGGTGCGGTAGAAATAAGCGGGACGGGAATGGATACGGCAGCTCCTGTCTGCTTCTTCAGCGCCGAAGGCCTTCATGATATTGGCCCATACTTCCCGGGCAGCCCGGAGTTTGGCGATTTCAATAAAGAATACGTTACCCACATTGAATCCGAAATTGATGGACTGGGCTATGTCATGAATGGAAATTCCTCTTTTTTCCATTTCCCGGATATATTCCACCGCCATGGCGAAGGTATAAGCCACTTCCTGCACTGCATTGGCACCGCCTCTGGAGAACACTTCGCTTCTCGCCATGATGGTACGAAGATGGGGTGCATTCTTCCTGGCCCAGCGGATAGATTCTGCCATGTCGTCATAGCAGGCAGAGAGCGGCTTGATCAGAGTACCATTCTTTGCCAGCTGAGCCAAAGGATTGGCACCGATTACACCATGAAGTTCACTGGTATCTTTTCCCTTTGCTTTCAATGCAGCAGCTGCCAGTGCAATCATGCGGACAGCGGAAGGTCCGCAGTACATCATGAAAGGATAGGTCTTAAGATCAAGGCCATCCAGAAGATGAGCCATGTCTTCCAGCGTCGTAATAGATACGCCGGTGTCCCCCGGTTTTTCCGCATCCTTCACATCCACGCCATCCATGGACGCACTGTCAAGACGGACATTATACACCGTGGACCCCTTATCGATTTCATGCTTCAAAAGCTCATTATTTTCGGAAGGCAGCGTCTCGTCACAGGCCTGGGCAATGCCCCAGGGCGCTTCCTTATAGCCATTCACCGTGGACCCCCGGAGATAATCACCCATCCCTGGATAATCATCAATAGGCAGGTCCTTATCCATAGCTACAGGACCGGTGCGGAGCGTGTAAATGGGGTCGAACGTAATGCCTTCATAGGTTTTCGTATACATGAGTTTATCAAAAGGCTTGCCTTTGAGAAGTGCATTGCAGGCATCCACCCATTCTTCCCATGTGGGCGGTGTGAATTCATCAAATTTAACTGCCGGGAAATCCGTTTTTCCTTCAGATTTTTTAAGGATCGCTTCAAGCTCTTTATCTGTCAGCTGTTTTACCGGTTCCTGGGATTTCTGTTCATCCATGAATATATCCTCCTTTAACAACATGAGAGAAGCAGAGATTCCGATAGTATCAGAACTTCTCCGGACAATTCCACCATGACCCCGAGTTTCACCTCCTTCAAGGTATATTGGCATGAAAAAAGCCGGCACCTATGGATGGCAGCCGGTCAGAGGGACAATATGTCCCAATCCCCTCCCCATCATTCGCAGGTTTCTGGAAGCAGGATTCATTTTGAAAATCGAGCTTCCGTAACGGTGATTCTTTGACAGATAGTTCTCCTGGCTTGGACTCCTCATTCCTGCTCGCCTTCCCAGGTTTCCCCAGTGACATTTTTGAGCAGGAACTCCTCCTTACAGTGGCGGGACCGCTCCGGCTTATACCGGATTCTCTTTTATGCTTTCGCATCTGTCAGAAATGTGAAATTGTCCAAAAGACTACATCCACAGTATAATTCATTAATTTCTAAGTGTCAATTATTTTACTGTAATTTTTATCTAATTTTGCTGTTAATTTATAATTTTATTTGCAAATACTATTTGAAAGAAAGGCATAAAAGAAAGTATAATGAATAAAGAATGAATAAATCATTGGTCATTCATTATTTCACAAATAAGGAGAATCATAATGAATCAGGAAATGGAACGTCAGAAGTCGGTAGAACTGACAAAAAAATTGGCAGACATGGAAGGCAGAAGGCCCCGTCTCTACATGGCAGACATGGAAGAAGACCATTCCAAAGAAGAAAGGAAGCTGGCTGCCACCACCTTCGCCGATGGAGGCTGGGACGTAGATGTAGGCTCTATGGAAACCCCGGAAGACACCGCGCGCCATGCCATAGAAAACGATGTCCATTTCATTTACTTCAGTACCGACAGTCCCCATAGAGTCCATCTGACAGTGGAACTGGAAAGAGCCCTCACCCTGCAAGGCAGGGATGACATCCTTATTGCTGTACAGCAGGGAGAAGAGAAAGAGAAAGAAACACTCTTTCGCTATGGCATAGCCGCTGTTTTCCCAAAGGATTATCCCCTGGAACAGGCAGGCCTCACTATGCTTGGCCTCCTCATGACCCAGATGGAGGATGAAAATGATTAAGGAAGCAGAGAGCTGCCCTTCATAACGGTCAAGATCCATAGAAATTACAGGCTTTTAAGCGCCCTGAGAACCAAGGGGCACCTCGTTCTTCCCTGTTTCCACGAATAGAAGAAATAAGGGAGACAAAAAGGGAGTTATCATTTCTTTTCATAGAAGAAGACCATGATCATAAGAGGCATCACAAAGCAGAAGGGGAATGAGAGATGAACTTTGGCACAGGGAAAAAAGTCCTGCCATAGTGTAAAGAGATTTTTCTCGCCTCATACCATGAAGGCAATAAAAAAAGCAGTGCCGAAGCACTGCTTTTTCTTATGCGTAGTTCAAGCTGGGATTAGCCAACGGTGAACAGCGGATCGCCGCCCTGTACGCTCTGGCCTTCGGAAACCTGCATGGAGGTTACTTTGCCATCGCATGGAGCCATGATCGGGTTGCCCATCTTCATAGCTTCGAGAACGAGGACTTCGTCGCCGGAAGCTACTGCATCACCAACATGTTTGTTGATGCGGATAACTTTACCAGGCATCGGAGCTTCAACGGATTCGCCTGCACCTGCAGGAGCTGCTGCCGGAGCGGGAGCCGGAGCCGGAGCCGGAGCCGGAGCTGCTGCCGGAGCCGGAGCTGCTGCCGGAGCCGGAGCTGCTGCTGGAGCCGGAGCTGCTTTCGGAGCTGCTGCCGGAGCCGGAGCTGCTGCTGCAGCGCCGCCATCTTTAACTACTACATCGTAATCCTGGCCGTTAACTGTTACAGTAAATTTTCTCATTGTCTTTCCTCCTAAATGATTGTACTTTCAACTTTCAATTAGAACTGCTGATTGCCGGAAACGCCTGCAATGCGGGCTGCGGTTGTCCAGCCGGTTCTAGCTGCCGGGCGGATGGAGACGATTTCGCCGCCACCCATAGCAACGATAGCAGCAGCAATTGCTGCTACGACTGCACCATTGTCAGCAGCTTTGGGAGCTGCTTTAGGAGCTGCAGCTGCTCTCTTGGGAGCTGCGGCCGGTGCCGGTGCTGCGGACTGATTGAGAGATGAACGTACCTGCCAGATCATGATCAGGGCAATTACTGCAACAACGGCAGCAAATACCGCGATATACATAACTGTACTGTTATCCATCTGTACCCATCCTTTCAATTAGAGTATTTAAGCGGCAAATATTAGAGCGGAATGTTTCCGTGTTTCTTTGCCGGATGTACTTCGTGCTTGGAAGCAAGCATCTTCAGTGCATTGATGATTGTCGGACGAGTGTTTCTCGGATCGATAACTGCATCTACATAGCCGCGTTCAGCAGCTTTGTAAGGAGTAGCGAATTCTTCGACATATTCCTTTGTACGCTGTTCTTTGTTCGGATCTTTCTTGAAGATGATGTTAGCTGCGCCTGCAGGTCCCATAACAGCAATTTCAGCGGTCGGCCAAGCGAATACCTGGTCAGCGCCCTGTTCACGGGAGCACATAGCAATGTAGGAGCCGCCGTATGCTTTACGGAGGATCATGGTGATCTTCGGAACGGTAGCTTCGCAGTAAGCGAACAGCATCTTAGCGCCGTGACGAATTACGCCGGCATATTCCTGCTGTTTGCCGGGCAGGAAGCCTGGTACGTCGACGATGTTAAGAACCGGAATGTTGAAGCAGTCGCAGAAACGAATGAAACGAGCTGCTTTATCGGATGCGTTGTAGTCAAGGCAGCCTGCCATGAATGCCGGCTGGTTAGCAATGATACCAACAGTCTGTCCGTCCATACGAGCGAAGCAGGTGATGATGTTCTTTGCAAATTCCTTAGCTACATCGTAGTATTCGCCGTTATCTACAATGGACTTAATAACATCGTACATGTTATATGGAGCATTGGAGCTTTCAGGCATAAGGGTATCGAGGGCCGGATCGGTTCTTGTGGGATCATCACCGGTTTCAACGATAGGAGCATCTTCCATGTTGTTGGAAGGCAGGAAGGAGAGCAGGTAACGAATCTGTTTAATGCAGTCTTCGTCGTTTTCAGCTGCGAACTGAGCTACACCGGAAGTACGGTTGTGGGTCATTGCGCCGCCGAGTGCTTCAGCTGTAATCTTTTCGCCTGTTACGGATTCTACTACAGCCGGGCCGGTCAGGAACATCTGAGATGTTTTCTTAACCATGTAAATGAAGTCGGTCAGAGCCGGGGAGTATACAGCGCCGCCTGCAGATGGTCCCATGATTGCGGAAATCTGAGGAATAACGCCGGATGCAATGGTGTTGCACCAGAAAATCTTGCCGTAGCCGGAGAGGGCATCGACAGCTTCCTGAATACGAGCTCCGCCGGAATCGTTCAGGCCTACGCAAGGTGCACCGACTTTCAGAGCCAGTTCATTTACGTGAACGATCTTAGCTGCATGCATTTCACCAAGGGAGCCGCCTTCTACGGTGAAGTCCTGAGCGAATGCAAATACAAGTCTTCCATCAACAGTGCCGTAACCTGTTACTACGCCTTCACCAGGGAGATCTTTCTTTTCCTGGCCGAAGTTGTGGCAGCGGGATTTTACAAGGGCATTGACTTCTACGAAAGTGCCTTCATCAAACAGAAGAGCAAGTCTTTCACGAGCAGTCAGTTTGCCTTTTGCATGCTGTTTTTCAACACGTTTTTCGCCACCCATAGCCTCTACATGAGCGAGGTTTTTATGGAGAAGTTCAATTCTTTCTTCAACAGTTGCCATTCTTACACCTCCAAAAATTTTAGGGTCCCCCACAGGGGGGATGACTTACCCAAATGGGCAAGTCATATGCCATCGTTCAAATTATTTCTTGAAGGATGGGCCGCCGGGGCGTTCTGTCAGTTCAAGCAGAAGGCCAGTTGCCTTTGGATGCAAGAATGCAATATGACAGCCGCCTGCACCAACACGGAACTTCTTGTCGATGAGCGGAACTTCTTTAGCCTGCAGATCAGCCAGAGCAGCTTCGATGTCATCTACACGAAGAGCAACATGCTGGAAACCGTTCTTGCCGTTGTTTGCTTTTTCAATGAAACGAGCAATCGGGCCGTCCGGAGTGGTAGAACCCAGGAATTCGAGTTCGCAAGCTTCGGTCTGAGCGGATGGTTTGAAGAAGCTTGTGGTTACATGCTGTTCTTCAACGGTTTCATCCGGCAGAGAAGGTTCAAGTCCGAAAATGTCTTTCATCTGCTGTTTAATCTTTGCGAGATCTTTAACAGCTACGCCAACATGATCGACAGTTAAAACTTTGAATGCCATAATAACTCCTCCTTTAAAATTATTTGAATATTTTGCCCACAATGGAATCAACGACTGTGTACGGATCAGTTTTCCGTTCAAAGACTTGTTCCACGTAGTCACTAAATTCACCCGTCTTGGAGATGGTTTCTTCAATATGACGGGAAATGCGGTCGTGAATCATCTCAAGCATTTCAGAACGAGCCCGATCGCGTCTTCTTTCATCAAGAACGCCGGATTCTTCCAGATACTTACGATGATCGCCCAGGGCTGCTACTACATCATCTACACCCTGGTCTTTGTTCGCAATCGTCCTTTCAATCGGAGGACGCCAGTTCTGGGCTTCACCCAGATCGAGCATCATTTCGATTTCTACATTCAGACGATCTGCGCCATCACGGTCACATTTATTGATGACGAATACATCACCAATTTCGAGGATACCTGCTTTAATAGCCTGAATATCGTCACCAAGTCCAGGTACGAGCACAACAAGTGTTGTATCCGCATTTTTGACGATATCGACTTCTGACTGTCCTACGCCTACTGTTTCGATGAAAATAACATCGAGACCGAAAGCATCCATCAGTTTTACCGCATCAGCTGTCTTGCGGGAAAGTCCGCCGAGACTGCCTCGCGTGCCCATACTACGGATATAAACACCCTTATCCAAGGTCAGGTCGTTCATACGGATACGGTCGCCAAGGATGGCGCCGCCGGAGAACGGACTGGTAGGATCGACTGCAACGATACCTACGGTCTTACCCTGAGCACGGTATTTCTTGATCAGGGCATCTGACAGTGTGCTCTTACCCGCACCAGGTGCACCAGTGATACCGATGACCTGTGCACGACCGGTATGATGATAGATATCTTTCATGATATCTTCAAATCCATCCCGTTCGTCTTCAACGATGGTAATTGCTCTCGCTAAGGCACGTCTGTTTCCATTCCAAAAATCTTTCATTGAGAATTCCATGGATACACCGCCTTTTCGAAGAGTAAAGAGAGATAATATAGTTGCAAGGGGCTGGGTATTAGCCCAGTCCCTAGCAGCTAAATTACCAAACGTCAGTTAATAACAGCGACAAGCTGATTATTTCTTAACGTTTTCTTTAATGAAGTCAATAACTTTCTTTGTTGGGGTGCCAGGTGTGAAGATAGCTTTTACGCCAGCTTTTTCGAGGCCTGGGATATCGTCTTCCGGAATTACGCCGCCGCCGATAACCAGAACGTCGCCCATTCCTTTAGCCTTCAGTGCTTCTACAACTTCCGGGAAAAGGGTGTTGTGAGCGCCGGAGAGCAGGGACAGAGCTACTACATCAACGTCTTCTGCATCTGCTGCTTCAACAATCTGTTCAACGGTCTGACGAAGACCGGTGTAAATAACTTCCATGCCTGCGTCACGAAGTGCACGGGCAATAACTTTTGCACCACGATCGTGTCCATCAAGACCCGGTTTAGCTACGAGTACTCTGATACGTTTGTCTGCCATTGTAAATTACCTCCAGAAATATGTTCAGTAATGTAAGATTCTCTTGCTTCAGGCTGCCCTAAGATTAAAGGGTGTTGTGCGGTTTGTATTCGCCGAATACTTTACGGAGAACGCCGCAGATTTCGCCTTCGGTGCAGTATGCACGTACGCAGTCGAGGATGACTGGCATAAGGTTAACATGATCTGGACCTTCAGCCGGAGTCTGAGCTGCTTTTTCAAGTTTAGCCAGTTCTTCAGCAACTTTAGCCTGGTCACGGTTTTCCTTATCTTTAGCGAGCTGAGCTTTCTTTCTTTCGCCAACGGAAGCATCAATCTTCAGCAGGCCGGTAACCGGCGGTTCTTCCATGGTGAACTTGTTGACGCCAACGATTGTTCTTTCGCCGGATTCAACAGCCATCTGCCAAGCATAAGCGGAATCCTGAATTTCTTTCTGGATATAGCCTTTATCAATAGCTTCTACAGCGCCGCCCATTTCATCAATCTTCTTGATGTACTGCATAACTTCTTCTTCGATAGCGTTGGTCATTGCTTCAACATAGTAGGAGCCGCCGAGCGGATCAACTACGTCAGCCAGGCCGGATTCGTAAGCTACGATCTGCTGGGTACGAAGAGCGATGGTTACAGATTCAGTGGTCGGAAGAGCCAGTGCTTCATCGCGGGAGTTGGTGTGCAGGGACTGAGTGCCGCCCATAACTGCTGCTGCGGTCTGAAGAGCAACACGGATGATGTTGTTGTTCGGCTGCTGAGCTGTCAGCATGGAGCCTGCGGTCTGGGTGTGGAAACGGAGTTTCATGGACTTTGCGTTTTCAGCATGGAATCTTTCTTTCAGGATTCTAGCCCAGATACGACGGGATGCACGGAATTTAGCAACTTCTTCGAGTACGTTGTTGTGAGCGTTCCAGAAGAAGGACAGACGTGGAGCGAATTCATCAATCTTCATGCCTGCTTTCAGAGCTGCTTCGATGTAAGCAATACCATCAGCAATGGTGAATGCAACTTCCTGAGCAGCGGTGGAACCAGCTTCACGGATATGATAGCCGGAAATGGAAATGGTGTTCCACTTCGGTACGTTAGCGGAGCAGTATTCGAAGATATCGGTAATCAGACGCATGGACGGTTTAACCGGGAAAATGTAGGTGCCGCGAGCTGCGTATTCCTTCAGGATATCGTTCTGAATGGTGCCGCGAAGTGCAGATGCAGGAACGCCCTGTTTTTCAGCTACAGCGATGTACATAGCCAGCAGTACGGAAGCCGGTGCGTTGATGGTCATGGAAGTGGAAACTTTGCCAAGATCAATGCCATCGAACAGTCTTTCCATATCGTAGAGGGAGTCGATAGCTACGCCTACCTTACCAACTTCGCCAGCGGACATTTTGTCGTCGGAGTCATAACCGATCTGGGTCGGAAGGTCGAATGCAACAGACAGGCCGGTGCCGCCGTTAGCAATCAGGTATTTATAACGTTTGTTGGATTCTTCAGCGGTGGAGAAACCAGCATACATACGCATGGTCCAGAGACGGCCACGGTACATGGTGGGCTGTACGCCACGGGTATATGGATATTCGCCCGGGAAACCGAGGTCTTTTTCATAGTCGAAACCGTCAAGATCGAGTGGTGTGTACAGGTTCTTATGTTTCAGACCAACTCTTTCCGGATGTTTTGCAACCTGTTTTGCATATTCTGCATTGTAGGCATCAAGTTTAGCTTTCAGGGATTCGTTAGACATGAGTTCATCTTCCTCCTAAAAAAGTAAGTATGTAACTATCTGGAAGTGTATCCCTTTTTCCGGGAAACCGTGGCTTTGTGCTCTTCTTGTTCTCCTGTGAGGGACGTCTTCCGTCAGGGTTCCGCAAAGCCTTTCGCTGCCGCAGCGATCGTTTGAATCTTCTTGCAGCAGCTTTCGGACTCTTGCGAGACCCATGTATATGACACTGTCTTAGACAGCTATCACCATAGGTAATTATACAATATTTGGATTATTTGTAAAGTATTAAAAGCAAATCAAATTATTTCTTGAAATGCATATCTCCGGTTTCTGCCAGGCTTTCATGGAATTTGAAAGCTTCTTTAAGCAGATGCGGGGTCTGGCTGTTGCCGCAGGCAGCGCATGCTCTTTCGTAGTAGTCCATGAGCTGATCTCTGAAGGACGGATGAGCAACGTTGTTGATAATAACCTTTGCTCTTTCCTTCGGGGTCAGGCCGCGAACATCTGCAACGCCCTGTTCGGAAATGAATACATGGGTATCATGTTCGGTGTGGTCAACATGGGAGCACATCGGAACAACAGCGGAAATCTTGCCGCCCTTTGTGGTGCTGTGGCAGAAGAAGCAGGACAGGAATGCGTTGCGGGCGAAGTCGCCGGAACCACCGATACCATTCATCAGCTTGGTGCCTGTTACATGGGTGGAGTTTACATGACCGTAAATATCCATTTCCAGAGCGGTGTTCATGCCGATAACGCCGATACGACGAACAACTTCACCGTTGTTGGAAATTTCCTGCGGACGAAGAACGATCTTCTTGTTGTACTTCTGAATGTTTGCATAGAAGCGTTTCAGTCCATCCGGGGATGGGGACAGGGAAGTACCGGAAATCATGTCGATCTTGTCTTTATCAATCAGGTCGAACATGCCATCCTGAATAACTTCGGTGTATACGGAAAGGTTCTGGAAATCAGATTCAACGAGGCCGTGGATAACTGCGTTTGCTACGTTGCCTACGCCGGACTGCAGAGGCAGGAGGTTTTCCGGAAGTCTTCCGTGTTTCACTTCATTCTTCAGGAAGTCTACCAGGTTGTTGCCCATAGCTTCTGCGTCATCATCCAGCGGAGCCAGTGCACGGGTTACATCTGGCATATCGCATGGAACGATGGCAACGATCTTGGAGGGATCGCAGGGGATGTACGGGGTGCCTACGCGGTCGCCTGCATGGAGAATCGGAATTGGTTCACAGAATGGCGGATTCTTACGCATGTAAATATCAGCCATGCCTACCAGGTCCAGCGGCTGGGTGGTGTTGACTTCTACAATGACTTTCTTTGCAGTGTCAACATATACCGGAGAGTTGCCGATAGCGGTTGTCGGATAAAGTTCGCCGTTCGGTCCGATCTTGCAGACTTCAACTACTGCAAAATCCGGGCCTGTTACGTGTTCACCCTTCACGTTGGTGAAGAAGCCGGCACGTACCTGCTGTGCAACATGGGACAGGTGCAGATCGTAGTAGTTTACCTTGCCTGCATTGATAGCTTTTCTCAGGTTGGCATTGGTCTGGTAAGGCATACGGTTTCTGATGCCGTTTACAGCAACCAGTTCGGTATCGATCTGGGAACCGGTGGAAGCGCCGGTCCAGATATCAACCTGGAATGGAGTTTCTTTCATGCGTTCTGCGAGTTCATGCATTGTAATCTTCGGATAGCCGCAGGGGGTAAATCCGGAAATACCGATGATATCGCCAGGATTGAACATTTTTGCTGCAGTCTTGGCATCGCATACCTTGGAGAGAAGACCTTTGTCTTCAATTCTGCTAAGGAATTCACTATCATTGGTGTCGATCATTACTATCATCCTCCCAAATATGAAAAATAAATTATATAAAAGTCCGCAGCCGCAAAACCTGATTACTCGCTTCAGCATTGCCGCAGAACTTTTTACCCGTAAAAAAACAGCCGCCTAATCCTTGTGGTATGAGTTTATCTTAAGATTATGTATGCCCGTAAAGTGTAATACTATAATCACAAGACCAAACCCTCCAATCGTAAGATTTTGCTGACTGCATTTTGGTTCATTCAATCACCAGTATTATTATAACACACTTTTCCTCATGAAAACCCCAAAAATGTACTATTTGCCTTACAAATTCCCTTGTACTCGTTATAGATAATTCCTATTAGACAAATTATGAATTGCGTGACCTATAACTCCATGTTTACAGATGTTTCTATTAATTGACGTGAATTTAATGGAGATATGTCTATTTATATACTCAGACGACCTGTGTATTGAAACTTATGGGTTTCGTCAAAATCATATATGAATCAGGAAAAGAACGAACCCGCCGCCGGATGCCGCCCGCTAAGCCTCTGCCTTCCTGCCATTTTCTTTTTTTCCGCAGGAAACGCAGAGGGCGGCCAGAGACCAGAAGCAGAAGGATACGGACCGGCTGAAGAGGACATGGTCCCCCATGCTGATGACAGAGAGGGCCATGACCATGAGCACGCCGCCGAGGCCCATGGACTTGGTGAAGCTGTCCTTTCCATGGCGGTAATTTTTCCAGCACAGGATGCCCTGGGCAAAGAAGGCGCCAAGGAATGCCAGTCCGCCGGGAATGCCTACTTCCGCCGGCATATTCAGGTACATATTATGGGCATGGAAGATGAGCACTCCTTCTTCCTGAATGAAAAAATTATAATCAGGATAGGCAAGAAAATAGGTCCCCCAGCCTACGCCCAGAAGCGGATGTTCCTCAATCATGGCCACCGTACTTTCCCACAGGGCGAAGCGGAGGTCCACCGACGTATCTTCGCCGGAGAAAAGGGAAAGGAACCGTTCCACTACCTGGCCGTGATAGAAGGCCAGCACCACTGGCACCAGAAGGAAGAGGAATCCGAACCTTTTGTCATAAAAAAGAGTAAGCCCCAGCACAATGGCTGCCAGGCTCACCCAGGCTCCCCGGGAATAGGTGAGAGCCAGGCAGAGAAGGAGGGCAAGAAGAATCCCTGCAAAGACAGTTTTCCTTTTCACTGCCTTCTCTCTCAAGGTAAAAGCGGTGAGGATACTGATCATCATCAGCAGATAGGCGCCAAAAAGATTGGGGTTTTCAAGGGTAGAGTACATGCGCCGCCGAAGGAGGGGAAAACGTTCCGGGTCCACCCAGCTCTGGGCTTCCATATCCGCCGCCATTCCCGCTGCATTGGCATACTGGAAGAAGCCGTAGGCCACGGTGACCACGGCCCCTGCCAGGAAAGCATACAAGGCCTTTTCCTTTTCTTTCTCCGTGGAAACGGTGGTATAAATCAGAAGATACAGCAGACCATACATGAGGGGCTGCAGTGCCCAGTTCATCAGAGAAAAGGCGGTGTTCTTAGATACAAAGGCAGAAAGGAAGGAGCAAAGGAGGAAAACAGCCCCCATCTGCCATAAAGGCGGAAGAGAAAGCCCCACCTCTTTCTGCCTCTTCCAGTTATAGAGCCATGCCCCTATGGCAGGAAGAAGGGTGATATAAAAAAGAAAGGGATTTAAGGGCAGCAGAAAAAGTGTAGCATACAGCAGATGCAGGATATGCTGCTTCGAACAGAGACCATTTGCAGAAACTTTCCCCATTGATTCCTCCGGTATATGAAATCGGTGATTTTAGAGCTTTATTTCTTTTATTATATAGGACCCCGCCGCCGGTATCAACGAGAGAATATACAGGGCGGCGGGATTCACGGGGCAGAGAAAATAAAAAAGGCCAGGCCCCGTGCCTTTTGCTTTCGTTTTTCTTTTCATGATACAATAAAATAGATAGAAAATATACGAAACCGAAGATATGTCCTTTGATGGAGGTTATGATGAACAAACGAATGACTGTGGACCTGGGAATGCTGATTTCCTTCCTTGTCCTTCTGGATTACCGGCTGGTCCGGAATTTCGGCCACGAGACGCTGGCTCTTGTTTTCTTTTTCCTTTTCCTTATTCATACCTGGTTCAACAGGCAGTGGTACGCTTCCCTTCCCCGGGGCCGGTGGAACATGGACAGGAAACTGACCTTTCTTGCAGACCTGCTGCTCCTCGGTTCCTTTGCCGCCGTCATGGCAAGCGGGTTCATGATATCCCATACCCTCCCTACAGGAATGCAGAAAGCACCTCTCTTGGCTCACCAGATTCATCATGTAGCCGGCTATGTCATGGTCATTGCCCTGGGATTCCATCTGGGACTTCACTGGAGCAGCATCCTTCCCCGGCTGGAAAGAGGAATGGGCTTTTCTAAAATCCCCCATCTGTCTCTTCTCTACAAAGTGCTTGTCATTCTTCTCACCGCCGGTGGCATTTACTTTTCCTTTTACTACAGCCTGGGAAGCAGGCTTCTTCTTCTCCGCATTCCCAATGCCCGAAGCATCCCCGTGACCCTCTGGACTTTCACATTCGGCCATCTTCTGATTATGTCCCTCTATGCGGCAGGGGCCTATTATGTACAGAAGTTTTTCAGGCAGAGAAAGCGGAGACCTGCCAGAACATAAAAAAAAAGACTGTGAAAAAATGGAAATCATTTCTTCACAGTCTTTTTTCATGCCTTATTTTTCTTCCCCATTCCAATAGGCTGTCCTGATACCCAGCACCTTTTCCGATTCGAAGGAGTCCCTATGGCCATCGGAATAATGGCGGGCCGCTCTAATTACATATTTCAGCCCCAGGTAAAGCATAGGTACGTTGCAGTATACCATGATGATATTTCCCAAATCGGAGAAAGCCCAGAGGTTTGACAGGTCGTAGCCTGCAATGTTGCAGGCAATGCCGAAGGCTGCCACAAAAACACAGAGGCAGCGGATGAAATTGATGAAACCTTTGGACGAGGAAATACGATTGGCAGAAATTTCAGAGAAGGAAACGAAGCCGATTACGCAGGTATAGGCAAAGAGGCAGAAGCAGATGGAAACCATGATCTGCACCATCACCTGCAGCATTTCCGGCGCCAGGCCGTTCACCGAAAAGAGGAATTTCCCATAGGTGCCTGCGGCTTTCCAGGCCGCAGGATCCAGTGCCCATTCATGGGCCATGACGATGATGAAACCGGTCATGGTACAGATCACATGGGTATCCAGGAAAACGCCCAGAGCGGAAATAATGCCCTGTTCACAGGGATGACGGGCTTCGGCGGAAGCAGCGGCCATGGTGATGGTGCCCTGGCCGGCTTCATTGGACATAAGCCCTCTCTTGACGCCCTGGAGAAGAGCGGTCCCCAGAAATCCGCCGAAAACGGCTTCCGGCTTGAAGGCCCCTTCAAACACGGCCTTAAAGAAATAGGGCACACTGTCCACATTGAAAAGAATCAACAGCAGCGCGGTGACTGCATAAATGACAGCCATCACCGGTACCAGCACGTCTGCCCAGCGGGACACACGGCGGATACCGCCGAAAGCCATAAAAGCCATGAGGAGAATCACCAGCACAGAAACCACATAATAGAAAGTAGACTGCACCGGTATCTGAATATGCTGTGCAAGTCCTGCGATGGCGCCGGCCGAGGTGACTACGTTGAACCCCTGGGCAGGCAGGCACATGAGGGCATATACGATATACACCAGTGAAAGAATGGTACCCACCCATACCTTGTTACCGCAGAGCTTTCTGGCATAAAAGGGAAGGCCCCCTACGAAGGTATCTCCTCTTTTTTCCTTGAAAATCTGGGCCAGCGTTCCTTCCGTAAAGGCGGTGGCCATGCCGAAGAAGGCGGAAACCCACATCCAGAACAGAGCCCCCGGACCGCCGGCAGCAATGGCGCCGGTAACACCGATCATATTGCCCGGTCCCACACGCATGGCCGTACTGAGGAGGAAAGCAGCCAGCGGAGATATGCCCGCCTTAATGCTCCTTCGGGAAGCCAGCGTATGAACGCCCACGGAAAACAGCCTCACCTGGATAAAGCCCAGGCGGATGGTAAAGTAAATGCCGGAACCAACCAGTACGATAATTGCCAGGGAGAAGGATCCCAGCAGGGGAATATCTTTCCAGAAACTGAACATTTTTGGAAAATCCCAGAAAAAGTCGGAAACCGGAGTGACAAAGCTCAGCACCGCATTGAGGGCGGCAAATAAGTTCTCCATATTCCTCTCTCCTTTCGTAAATACCAGACAGGCCGGTCATGATCCCCATACCATGACCGGCCCCGAATGATGCTGAGAAACGCTCGAAAATTACTGTCTGGCCCCTGCTGCCTTGATGGCCAGAGCCAGCTTATGGGCCAGCCCCTTCATCTTTTCACGGGACACAGAGCACACAGCCAGACGGATACCTTTCTTTAAAGGTACCAGAAATACATGCTGCTTTTCCAAATCATCACATACAGCCTGGGAGTTGGTCACAGGGATGGTGATAAAGAAACCGGAAATATACGGTACAAATTTAACGCCCTCTTCTCTGGCTTCCTTCATGAAGATGGCAGCCCTTTCCTGAATCAGTTTGAAATAGCGGGCTCTTTCTTCATCGAGCTGGCGGATTTTATCCGGATCTTCGCAGATATGAATCATGGCATTCTGGGCTGCACTGTTGCAGTTAGACCAGGTAGCACGGCTGCTGTACTGGTTAATGTCTACGAATTCCTTAATTACATCCTTATCGGAAGAAATACCAATCATGGCACCCATGCGCTGGCCGTACATGGTAAATCCTTTGGAAAGGGTGTAGGCGCAGACCACCAGAATATTCTTCGGCAGCCCGCCAAAGACCTTGAAGAATTTCCGGCATTCCTGTTTTTCCCCGCTGTAGTCCAGATAAGCCACATCGGGAACCAGGATGGCATTCTTTCTGCCGTCTGCCACAGCGTCTTTCAGTATATCCACCGCTTTCTGCCATTCAGCCACAGACATGCAGTAGCCCGTAGGATTGTTAGCAATGCCGTTCAGAATGATGACGATATTATCCTGGTTCTTCAGAATATCTTCCACTGCTTCCTTAAAAGCAGGCGCATTGAAGTGTCCCTCTTCCGTAAGGAAGGAAAAACTTCTCACCCTGCGGTTATTGTCATCAATCAGGCTGTCGTAAGCTCCCCAGTGCCAGTCCGTAATGAGTACTTCATCGCCCGGTTCCGTATAGTTGTGAACTACATGATGGAGCACCCCGGTACCACCAGGCGTAGAGCAGGCATCAATATATCCCTCCGGTCTGGATTCGCCAAAGCACTGATCAATACAGTCATCCAGGAACTTCCGGTACCCCTGGATAGGTGCATAGGCACAGATTTCCTTCGGACTCAGCTTTGTCAGTGCTTCTTTCACCACATCCAGCACTACCAGATTTCCATCTTCATCCAGAATGGAACCAACGGTGCCGTTCACCACCTGATCGTTGCCGATTTTTTCCGCCAGCGCAATGGCTCTGTTATTGGCTGCGAAAATATTATCTTCTGCACATTTTCCTTTTGCATGAGGTGCTGCCACACTGAACATAAAAAATCCTCCTTGAAATAAGAAAGAAGAAAAGCCTTCTTCCTGAACATGGAAAAATAAAGCAAATCAATGAAAAAGCCCGCGGCAAAATAGTGCCACAGGCTCCCTTGCCCATTTTTCTTATGAATTTGACGACTTTATTATAATCCATGGATACAGAAAAAGAAAGGGCACCCCGGCATTGGACACACCTTCGGTGTGAGGGTTCAAAGGGTTAAGAAGGTTCAAAAGGTTCAAAGGGTGGTGGTAGCGGCTCCGCCGCAAGTTTTATAAAAAAGGGGCGCGGCTGGCGCCGCAGGTTGTGTAGAAGGGTTGTGAAGGGAACGGTTCTTAAGATTGACTGGCCCTTTCGGGCCCGAGGGTTCTTAAGTTTGACGGCCTTTCAGGCCGAGGGTTGTAGTATCGCCCTTACGGTGCACAGCGAACACATTTTGAAGGAGCGCTAGCGACGCGCAAAATGTAGTGAGTCGTTTCCCCTTTAGGGGGCGATGAGTATTATAATGCCGCCTTTCGGCGGTCACGTCCACATCGAGTATCATAATCATTCTTACCCTCGTACATCCCTTCGCCACTTCGTGGCCCTCTTCCCCTAAAGGGGACGCAAGAACGTTACGGGATTTACCTTTCTGTGTCATAGGGCAAAATAACCATTCTGCTGACTGGCTCACTGCGCTCGCCTCCCCCTTTCCGGCTTCGCCGGACTTCCCCCTGTTCAGGGGGCAGAATAGGTTTCTATGCTTTCCTGTAGAGACATGGCCCCATGGCTAAGCACCCATAGTGCCCCTGTGGAGGTCCTGC
>ERZ1023650.8-NODE-8-length-79329-cov-77.695386_pt1 | contig 79329 bp, 110 predicted proteins | sample MGYA00380337_ERZ1023650 | MGnify/ENA primary metagenome ERZ1023650 (study PRJEB33179, sample SAMN07449042) | human gut metagenome | biome: Human-gut; feature: Human associated habitat; material: Faeces | host: Homo sapiens | place: India:Kasaragod | collected...
ATAAAATATTTGCATATATAATATATTATATGTAATTTTGCATCAAGTTTAAAAAATAACAATATTATTAACTTCAGGAGGTCAAACTCCTTACAAAAATTCATTAGTCATGAAGAAGAACAGCAAACTTGCAGAAGTTATCTCTGCAAATGTTACAGAACAACTCGAAGGCATTGCAAATGCTAAGTCATCTAAATCTAAATCTTCTAAGAAGGAAACTAAAAAAGTTACTAAGAAGAAAGAAACCAAAACTGCAGAATTACCTGCTGCTAAAAAGGAATCTACTATTCAGGAGGTAACTAAACAACAGGCAGTTTCTATTGCAGAGAAGGTGGTATCAACCAGGGATGTTAAATATCTCTATCCTGCAGATATTCAGGATCAGCTTGCTAGAAAGAAATGGAGACAGGCAGTTCGAAACAAGTATCATGCACTCGAAAGAGAGGTATTTAAATTCCAGGATAAGAATTCGAAGGAATATAAGGCTGCTCTTAAGGAATTTGAGGCTTACAAGGCAGAAGTCTTAAAACCTGGGCAGGCAATATAATTCCATAGTAACTCATCAATAGGGAGGATCTAAATAGGTTCTCCCTTTAAATAACCTTCCTAATATGGGAACTAAAAGTTATTCATATAAAGTTTTTACTCATAAAGAACTTCTCAAGGATTACAAAGAATACCTTGAATTACATAAGCGATGTGTTAAAACTTACTTAGTAAGTAAATCACTAGATTATCCAACAATTCGGAAATTCTTTGTAATCTATGATAAATACATAGATGAGGAGAATATACTTTTATATTTCTTCTTACCAATTCATTATCTGGTTAATTCACTAATCCTTTACAAACTTCACAATCTTAAGTTTTATGGCAAGCACTCAAAACTCAAAAGTAAAAATAGAAAAATTCAGAAGTAAATATGCTTTCAAAAAGAGGTTACTCTTTGCGGAAAAATATCCCTTTGCTTTTGCTGGACCTATTCTCCAAGCTATAGATCAATTTAAGGGTAAACTTATTAGATCTGAATTAGATTCATATTATCATAAAGGTTTTACTCATGTAATAATTTATTTAATGGAAGATGTTCAGAAGTAAAGTATCAAAGCAATATATAGGTAAATCAAAATTAATATTTAAAGGTAAGACAGCCGATTTCGAATTCCCTGTAAAAGGTGAATCTTTAATTGGGCAGATTGCAAATAGGTTATTTATACCTGGCTCTGATAAAAAGTTACCAGATTATTTTTTATCTGGGACTTTCTTTTCAGGTGATCAGCCTTTATTTAGGATAAACTTTAATCCTGAAAATATAGGTCCTAAGTACCAAGATATTTTATATATCACAGGAATACCTAAAAATATCCCTTCTTTGGATCCTTTCAGATTACAGAATAAGAAATGGTCATCTTACTATGAGGATGACCATGGAGGTTACCTTTTCCAAATTCTTTCATATAATGAACCATTAAAATTTATAAACAATGCAATACAATAATAACACATATAATCCTACCTATTGGGTACAAAAATTCAAAATGGATCAAGAGAACTATTTCTTTAATAGACAAGAGTTTATTAAAGAATTAACTAAAGAGTTTCTAGAAGCAATCCAAAACTACCCAGTAAAGAATCCTAAAACTAATGCAATAAGCTATAGTAATTTCAAAAGAGTAATTCTTACCTTTAGAAGATTATGGGAACAGATTTCTATACAAAAAGTAGGTAAAACTTTGTCGGAAGGTTTATGGAATGCCTTCTATGCTCAGGCAGTCATTCCTCAAAGGAAAGTATTATACCCCAGAGTCCAGGATAAAATAGATGCCCACAAGGCAATGTCTATTGGGAATAGAATTAATAATCCTAAGTAAACAAGACTTTATTTATAAGAAGAGATTATGGGTACACAAATCCTAGACCTACAAGGCAATATTTTAAAACCTCATTCGGATAGGTTTAAATTTTGGGATGAGGTACCTTTGGAATCTTTGCAAAAATTAATCTACACCAGAGATAGGATTTCTGGTGTAGGTTTTTTATTAGGTATAGATTATAAAGGTAGATATTATTGGTTTAACTATAACTTATCTCTTAAACTGTATTATTCCTACAGATTAGATAAGATAGGTTATGATGAAAGTAAAGATATCAGGTATGAGTGGAAATACAGAAAACATTAAACGCTTTCCTAGACCTTTAGGGACTACTTCTTTAGCTGTAGAATATTCCCTTAATCCTAATGATGAGAATAGGTTTAGGTTATATAACCATGTTGTCCATCAATGGCTACTTTCTAATGGTAAGTTTGGTGGAAAATACATGGATGTAAACACTTTGTCTCAGGTTACAGGAATCCCTACTGATTATATTCAATGCTTCATGAGGGATCAAGTAATGAATTCTAAAATATGGGATAGAGATAAACAAGAAGAATTATTAAATGGTCTTCTTGGTCAAACATTAGCTTGGGCATTGGAAGATAGATTAGCTATTAAGTCTCAAGTAGATTTATTAAGACAATCTCAAAATGGTCATTATACTCCATTTGTATCAGCAGAATTGAATAAAGCTATTAAGATGATGTTGGATTCTTCTACAGGCTTACAATCTGTAATACGTACCTTTATGGGAGGGGGAACTACCAATATCTTCAATATGTTTAATCAGCAGAACAATGTTGATAATCATCAAGAGAATGGTATATCTCTAGAAGATGCCAAACGTTTAATTGTAGAGAGTAATTCAATACTTAATGATAAATCTAAGGAAGCTAGATTATTAGAAACTAAGTATGATTTAGGAGCTTTACCTGAAGTAGTAGCAACTAAACAAGATGGCATTGATAATGAAGATTATGGAGGTAGTTTCAATATCAATCAAGCAGAACTTAAAGAGGTAACGGATGATTATAAGGCTAGTATAGAATCCTCTTCTAAGGATAGGCATGAAATGAGAAGAGAGATAGAACAGAATATAGATCCTTATGAGGAGGATCCGGAAAGTTATATTGAATTGGATGATGATCAGTATAAAGAGCCAGATGACAAATCTTTCGCCTCTCAATTCCTTAATCCTTAGCATTTTAAAAAATAGTATATAAATAATTTGTATATTTAAAATAAATGTATTAATTTTGCAAGTGATAAATAACAATAATAACTTAGGGAGGAACTCAAAACTCCTCCCTACTAAATTTACTTAGTCATGGTAACAAAAGAAATTCTACAGAACTTGAAAGCAGAACTTTCAAAGGCAATTGAACTTTTGGATGAACGTTCATTAACAGAATTCCAAAAATTCCAAAAAACTTTACCTGAACCTGATACAGATTGGGTAAATGATAATATAGAAGAGTTTATGAATGATCTGGATGAAGATCTTAATCCTATAGAGGATTATTATGGTATGTCAGGAGAAACTCTTAAAGATTATATCCATGAATATATGGAATGGGAAGGTTTAAGTGGTAGTTACTTCTATGATTTATATGATATATTCAAGGCTTTATTTGCAAAACATCCAGAACTTTTAACTAAAGACTAACAATGAAAATAGAAGACAAAATCTTTAAATTCATCCAAGATCATCCAGAGTTATGGGATACTTCAACAGTATTACCTCATATACAGTTTTTCAAAAGTATTAGAGTTAATAATTGGTTAATTGATGCCGTTTACATTAACCCAGAAAAAATAGTTTCTATCTGTATCACTTTTAAAGATACCGAAAAGATAAAAACTTACTGTTTAAAGGATCCTATAATCTCTAATCGGATTCGAAAAAGAATATTGTATAAACTTAAAACATTTAACAATGAAACAATACAGAGCACAAATAACTATAAGTGAATGTTATATATGGGATGTACCCACTTTAATCAATGCCGAATCAGAAGATGAAGCTATAGCTATTGTTGCTACAGAGTATAACGTACCCAAAGAATGTCTTACAGTTTGGAAAGTATGAAAATCAATAACTATACTATTATCAAGGACAAAGGAATCTGGAGAATTCTAGAACTCCCTTGGCATTGGGCTCTCAGAAGAAAAGATCTCATTGCTACAGTCAATTATCTTATATTAACAGAACAAAATATTCCTATACATTATGGCAAAAAATGATTTAACCACCGCTTATCTTCATATTGAAGATGCTTTTAACAATTTCTCTAAGGATATTCGAGTAACTATACCTCTTCTTAAAAACTCCAATGAGGTAGGTCCAGAAGAAGTACTGGAGGGAGCTTCTAAGAAAGTATTAGGTAAGTATATTGATCATATCAAAGAAGATACATGTACATTAACTTTGATGATACCTAAGGCTATAGATAAGGAAGAGCTATTGGAGATTTGGGAGAATTCAGATATCGAGCAAGCAACCTATGATATTGAGGATATTCTGAAAAAGTTAACTCCAGATCAGAAGAAGCAAGTATTAAACCATATTAATAACATAAAGAAGTAAAGTTATGTGTAAATATTGTGAATATAAGCCGAAAAAGTATAATCCAAGTATTACTCTTAATTTAACTGAAGATAAGGATTTTCCATGTAGTATGAAAATGGATATCCATATTAAGAAGAATGGTAAATTTTACTTTAATGGTAGTTATCATAGCTATAGTGAAAGTGATAGATACTATAATTCTTGGGATGATGAACTATGTGAGGGATCTTCTTCTCCCGATTTTAAGGATAAAGCTACCGGTTTTAAGTTTTGCCCTATGTGCGGTAGAAAATTATAATTAAGGAGATTCTAGAGTAAAGTTTAGTGTTTAATTGCAAATTACTTTACTCTAGAATCTTAATCTCTAGAATATACACTATACCAGTAAAATAACTTAATCGGAATATTATATGACAAATGCAGCATATATACAATTACTTGGATCAGTTAAAAGACTTATATCCAATAGGAGAGAAAATCCTATACATATAGACTTGGGTGGAGTAATTAACATATACATCACCAATAAAACTCAAGTAAAATTAAAAACCAAGAACATAACTGAATCCTTTAACTTAGGAGAAGTAAACTCAAATCTCTTGGTATTTATAAAGGCAGGTCTTAATAACCCTCATTATGTTAAACATCTCCAGATATCTATACTAGATCCTGAGATCCTTAGCATTTTAAAAAATAATATATAAATAATTTGTATATTTAAAAGAATATTACTACCTTTGCAAAAGTAATAAATAACAATAATTATTAACTGGAGGTCCTCCTCCCTAAAACTCAATTCACTATGGTATTTACAACAACATTTGCAAAAACTTCTGACATTAAGTCTGCAAACAAGGAACTTATTTCTCAGGTAATTAACTATTTATCTGAACTTGCAGGAGCAACTTTTGACCCTAAAACATGGTCTATTTATACAGATCTTGATAACTTATATCCTCATCTTCTTCTAGACTATGTTTCTATTCCTGAAGGTATTTCAGGGAATTCCCTTTACACATTCTCTTTTCAAATAATATCTTATGCTGGACTTTCATCGGAATCTCACTTAGATCTTAAAGATAAGATCTTTAATGATCTTCACAAGTATTTCTCTTCATGGAATGATCAAAACGAGAACGAAGGTATCTTTAATATTACTCAGGTCAAATACACAGATACTTTTATAGTAACTTATGTCATTTAATAAATCTTAAAAACAAAACAATTATGATACACGAAGTAACCAAAACAGCTCTTAATACAAATAAGAATTACGAGGATCTTATAAATAACATTTCTCAACCCGATTACGATAAACTTAATGGAGAACCCTATAACATTCTCCCTAATTTAGCACTAATCACTCTCCTAGCCTGGAAATATATTGCTTATCAAGGTAAATACTGGATGTTCGTACAAAATATCCCAGTAGGACTATATAAACTCATAGAGGATCTAGACCTTACTCCACACGAAGGCTACGATGATACATATGACAAATTCGAAACTATATACAAGGGTATCACCAATGGAAATGTCCCTTGTTATCACAAATAACTCTTAAAATAAAATCATTATGAATACTCGATTCTTAAATGTAACTCAGTCAGAAATATATATCCCAACACCTTTTGCTGGGCTATATCATATAGCATCCATAGTATATACTAATGCTCATGACGAAAATCCTTTATCGGACATTATCCATAAAGATCTAGTATCAGTATTACAGGATCTGGAAACTCTCAACTCTTACTATAAACTAGATATCATTAATATCACACGGTTAAGTAATAACCAATTACTTGGTACTCTAATCTATAGTAAGAGACCAAGATCAATATATCCAGAGGATTACAATAATCCTAAGATAACTCCTGAAATCCTGGAATATATAGTATCAAAGGAATTACCTTTCATAGGTACTATATTAGGAACTTATACAATCCCTATTACATCAATCACAAAAGATACGGAAACTCCTAAAATCTTAACAGTAAACATAACATTTTAAATAACTCTTTAAACAAAACAAAAGTATGAAAACAATAGATTGCACAAAACTTGAACATGGTATAAACATAGTATACCACGAAGGATTACAAATCCTTATCAATGATAATACTCTTCGTCCTATGGATATAATCCAAGACATAAATACATCTACTAGGGACGAAGAAAACATATGTATCAGAACATATAAAATACTAGCCGAAGATCCTGATACTCAAAGGGTAATTCTGAATCATATACTGGATATCCTTATTCCAGGCTTTGGAATAACAGATACACCAAAGGATTCAGATCATATTATCCTTCACAATGATAAAGAATCCCTGGGTATACACCTAAATGATTCATCTATCACATTCATATATCACTTTACAGGACAATGGTAAAATAACAAGGAGGATAGGGTAATTCCTATCCTCCACTTAAAACAAAGAAATTATGGAAGACGTTATAACATTCTTGCAGTTTTTACAAAAACTTGCACATGGTAGATTAATACCCATAGAACAAACAGAGCATCTAGCAGATATTCTAAAGGTTACATTAAGAAATAATCTTATTCATGGAGTATATGATTCTTTAAACGAACTTCTAGAGGGTCAACTCAATAGCAATGAACAGAACTCTTTGTTCATAGATATCATAGAAACAACTCAAAAACCTAAAGAAAATGATACCCTAACTAAACTTACTGAATATCTAGACAAAAGATCTCAGAACGAACAAGATTTCAAATATGAGCTAAATTTCAAAATACCTGCTCAAGATAAGGAATACATTGAAATCTTCAAGGATCCAGATCAAGGTTACACATTAGAATATGCTAACATATCGGATTATTCAAAGTATGTCTATACTACACCTTTAAAGGATTTAAATAAGAAATACATAGATAGTATCTGGGATTCTATACTGGATGAGGAGGATAACTGGAGAGAAATAAAAGAGGGTATAAAAGAAGAAATGGCCAACAAATAAAACACAAAGTATTATGATACAAGGAACAATTAAAGATTACACTATATCTACTCTAGAAGAGCTAATAGAAAAAGCAATTCCTAGAGATAAACCCATCAAGGTATCAATACATACCAATCTCCAATTACACATCAGAGAACTAAAATGGGATAAGAAATACAAAGGTCTCATAGGACCTTATAAACTATACATAAGGTATGTCAATGCCTTTCACAAAGAGATATATAAACCCATGAGATCTCAATTCACTAAGCAGACACTATGGGAGATACTAAATCACATATACAAATAACCCCTAAAACAAAACAAAATTATGAACAGAAGTCAAGTTAACGCTATACTATATAGTAATGACATACAAGAGGATCAAATAGTTAAGATCATAATCACAACCAACTCCGGTAAAGAACATATAATACAAATAGTTGGAGATCCTAATCCTCAAACATTCACAGTAACCGAAGATGATATACTAAGGATATATTTCCCTAAGAATACTAACACAGATTACGGAGATAAAGAATACAGTACACCTAGAGTAAATCTCTACATTGATATCCATGAGATATTCTCTATAGCTATCCTTTATATCTAACATATAGCACAGAACTGAACTAAGACAAAAATCCATATTTTTAGTGTTTTTCATTCCAATTAACCTCTAACACCAAAGAACACAAATAGGATCCTCATACCAGGGGATCCTATTCTTATGTATATACCCAACTACCTCCCCAACCAAACAAAAAATATAAAATAAAAATCCTACAATCGCTTACAATGTTACACATAACCTAATACATATAATATATAATACAATATACATCTAATAGAGCTCCCCTATTGAAATGGATTATTCTCTACTCATTATAGGATACCTTTCTCCTCTATTACTATACACCACAACTACACTATAGCTATATAGCTAACTCATCTCTCTACTACTTTAAGGCCTTACTTCCCAGGTACCACTAAAGCCCTATTTTTGTGTACCTTTTCACCTTAAATCCTCAGCCCCAAATGGCCCCTTTTATTGCATATATTATATATAAAAGTGGTCTGGGATTTGTGATTTAGGGGCTAGGATTTATTAAAATTGTGTACACTTTTAAGGTAAATTTTGGGGTTCAAGGTACACAATTTAGGTCTGGGATTTTATATAATTGTGTACCATACAGGTAATATTGGCAATGCGGATTTGTGCATATATGGGCATCAAGGTACCTTAATATCATAGAATAAGTCCATTAACGGCCTATATAAATACTAAGGTAAAGTACTTAGAAGCTCTAGAAATAAAGGCTCTATTCTACGTGATCAAATTCCATTGATGGCCGTAGTTAAAAGACTCACTCGCATACATTACTACACCAAGGCCTTAATCCTAAGCATTTTAAAAATAATAGATAAAATATTTGCATATATAATATATTATATGTAATTTTGCAAATGATAATAAATAACATATTTATAAACCGAGGCTCACACCTCCTAAAACTTAAAACAATGGATAAAACATTAAACAATTATCTCAAATCCCACAAAGGAACTGCATCTAGGCTGCAGACTATCTTTAACTATCACTATGATCAGATCATTCGGGAAATCAAACAGGAAATACCTGCTGAAGATCAATCTCAGATAATGGATTCCATTCTAGATTACATGGAAGAAGTCATTGCTTTCCCATCTAACGATTCCTTAGATAACTTTATCGAGGATCTCTCTAAATAAACAATAACCATTTAACATATACATTATGAACACAACAATTATCGAAATTCACAATTCAGAATCTCTTTACGAAGGTATTTCTACTACAGTAAACGAATTACTTGCTATGGATTCCATCAAGGATACAAATCTCATCGCTAATCATGAGAATTCCTTCTTCGACGATTCCTTTTATAAGGTGCTAACCTTTAAATATCCTACTCCTTATGCCGATGACGATGATAATTATCCAGTATGGGAGAACATTTGGAAGGATCTTCTCGATATTCTTTTCTCATTGCTCAAAACGGATACTCCAGACTCTAAGAATAGCCATCTGTTTATCTACAACGATAATACCACAGAGACTCTAGAAATCCATAATAACGATGAGACTATCACTATTATGTATCACATATCAAATCAGCTTTAACTTAGGGGGGATTCTATTCCCCCTACTAAATTTAATTCACATGGGTAATACCTTAACTCCTCAAGGCCTTAATATCCTAAGCAAATTAAAAATAGTATATAAATAATTTGTATATATAAAATAAATGTATTACCTTTGCAAGTGATATAATTAAATAACATTATTAATAACCGGGGTTACACCCCCTAAAACTCAAAACATTATGACAACACATTTTATCAATTCAGAAAACTCAGTACAAGGTAACGAATCAGTTCTCAAGGAGATGATCATTGACAATAATACTTTCAATGATCAGGAACCCTTTACAAAGGAAGATTCCAAATTTATACACCATCTCCTCGATGCTCTTGATCCTATATGTAAGACTGTTATCCTCAAACAGATAACTATCTTGGACACGGATCAATTCAATTATACCAATTACTTATTTACATTCGAAATACTTGGTCCTATCCTTACAAGAGACAAGGCTATATCGGAATACTCTTCTCTAATACACAAATTCATGTACCGATACAATGATTCTACCGAGAACGCTGGATCTTATCAAATAGTCCGCATCCAAGGTACTAACATATTCCAGGCTTTTTATCAGATCGGATAATCAATTAACACAGGGAGGAGTTCTCTCCTCCCCTTTATTAAATAACACTTTAACACATACACAATTATGCACAATTTCAATTCACTTACAGAGGTTACTAACACAGTTGCTAATTACATTAAGAAGGACTTCATCCTTATGGCAGATCATATCGGGGAATATCTTCCTAAAACCTGGAACTATATAGATATCGATTCCGGAGTCAGCAACCCCAATACTAATCCTTTATCTAAACTCCCCGAGGATGCAATATCTGCTATCCAGACTTATGAACAGGACGAATGTATCTCAGCAATAATCTTTATCCCTATTGCTCAGGACGATCTAAATAAACATTACAGGGAGCTTTACAAAATACTATGGGATATTGCCCAAACTCATGACGATGGTCTCGGCGATGATACTTACTTTGATTACGTACCAAATGCTTTCGATGTTCTAGAACGAATAATCTTCGGACTTGCCCAGACTTACGATGATCCTACTTGTGCTTTTGATGCTCTCAAGGTCCGTCTCAATTACTATGATCTGATCAAGGCTTATGCTAAGTTCTCAGATGACTCTTATTCTTCGGATGATATCTTATATCTTACAAGTCCTCACTCTTACTCTGAGATGATCCAATTCAATGAAGATGCTCAGATTCATAAACTCTAACAATAATACAGGGAAGGCTAATAACCTTCCCCCTTTTAAACCTTCACACATTATGAGAGAACTATTCCATATTCTTACAGGACCCTTTACCCAGGCGTCATCTAGAGAAAAACTATTTACTGGCTTATATACATTTGCAGTATTACTAATCTTTATACTAGCATCTACCATATAAACCCATAGCCCTACCTATATCTAACTGGTAGGGCTTTACTGTGTTAATGTACTTACTGACTCCATTGATGGCCCTAATTGTTAAGAAGCTAATCCTAGTTTCAACATTCGCTAACCCAGATCCATATATCCATATAATAATACCAGTAATATGATATAGCGACATAGCCTGGGTAATTTTGACCGCATAGGCCGTTTGATGTTCCTTGTATGATTACCTATTAATCTCCATTAATGGCCATGGAGTATATAATTAGCAATTTACCATCATACCCATCATACCAGTATAACCATACCATGCGACATTTATGCCCCGAAGTCCTTATCAGGGGCCATTAATGCAAAATTGATTAATTTTATACTAAATATTGAAAATCTGAAATTTTCGATTTAAATGGTTATTTATATGTTAGATATATAATTATACATCCATTTTATTTAATGCGTTTTGTGTGCGTACACAATAGGGTTAAAATGAATTTTTCTAACTATTTCTATATGTGGGTATTTTTTACCTTATTATATGATATATTTTATAAAAATAAATTTCAAATATCAAAATTTTTAAATCTAAAAAATATTAAATTAAAAAATTTCTTGATTAAAATCAAAAATAAAAGATTTATGAAAAATTTTTGAGAAAAAAGTTTGTGGGATAAAATATTATTGCTACCTTTGCAGCGCAATCAAGAAAAACAAATGGTTGCAAAATAGTTCTTTGAAATTATTGTACAAGGACACTTTGTAAAGGTACAAAGTAAACAAAATAACATTATTATTAACAATTTAAAAATTTTACAACTATGGGAAATTTTGATTTAAAAAATTTTATGTCAACCGAATTGCTTAAAAGTGCAAAAGGTGGAACAAAAGAAAGTATTTACAAAGATGATATTTTTGCAGATACCGAAAATAAAAAAGGTTTACGCACAAAATTGCGTAAATTAGTTTTAAATTATTGCAGTTCTATTATTGCAATAACGGACGATAAAAAAGCAAAAGCACTTGCAAACGATTTTTCAAAATTTTATGCTCGTGTTTACAAAGTCAACGATTTTTCTCTTTCTTCTATTTGCAGCGCAAACACAGAAGAAAACAAAAAAGAGATTTTGAAAAAAGGTATCGAAAAATTTTCTACTTTGTTAAAAAAGTAACCATTTATAAAGGTAGCGAAATTTCGCTACCTTTATACTAAAAGCAAAAGATTATGAAAATAGAAATTAATTTTATTTTTCAGTGCTTTAAAAACTTGTTCCAATATTCGGAAAAAGAAACAATAAGTTTTTTGCAAAAACTCATAACAGAAAATTTGCAAAAAAAAAAGCTAATCAAAAAAATATTAGTCAAATTGTTTAATACATTAGATGAATATTGTCAAAATATCATAAATACAAAAATAACCCAAAAAGTTTTTGTGTATGACATAACAAGTATTATATTAAGGTTTAACAAAATAAACGTATATTAAACTATGAAACAGCGTATTAAAATAAAGCAATACAGAAAAGAATTAAATAAAGCAATAGATTTTGCTACAAATTCTTTTGAATGGGATTTAAAACACTCTAATACATTAGAAACAAAAGTTATAAAAATATGGCACGAATATTTCCAAGACTTAGAAAATCTTTCTAAAATTCTAAAAAACAAACAATTGCATACTATTCAAAAAATAAAAAATGAATGTGATTTAGTTGTTTATTCTTTTTCGGATTTATTAGATGATATAGATGCAATGTACGAAGTTGCATTTGATGATAAAGAAGTCTATAATTTTAGTAATTTATTAAGAAAACCCATTTTAAAACCCGTAAAACAAAACAAAAGAAAACAATATAAAAAAGCATTAAACCATATTCTTTGCTTTTATAAAAAGAGAATAAAAGCAATAAAAGGTACGTTAGCTTATATAAATTTAGTAATCGATTTAAATGTTATAAATACATTAATCCAACAAAATAGAATAAAAGAACTTAATATAATTTTAGATGATATGCCTTTTATGGGTTTTGTAGATGATTTAATTTACTGGTATTTAGAAGAATGGGACGACCAAGTTAATTCTATTATTTACGATTACGAACTAAGAAAAATAAAACTATAAACAAAAATATGAAAGTAAAAACAACAAAAAAGTTATTAAAAAAGCACTTAAATAAAGTGCTTTTTTATAATAGGTTTGCTATTAAAAACTTAAAAAATTATAACGAAGAATATTATTTACAATTTCAAAAACACTTAAAAGCAGAAAGGGAATGTATTTATAAAAGATGTACTAAAGTAGGGTATATAAAAGCACACTTTAATAATGATTATTATCTTTTACGTGCTTTGATGAATATGTTTATTAAAACAGATTTAGAATATTATTTAACACACTAAATAAAAAATAGAAATAAGGGATTAAATTTATCTTTGTCCCTTATTTCTATTTTTTAATTTTATCTATTGCATCAACCGTGGTCCGAAATAAGTACCACACGTTTTTGATCCTCGTATTAAAGGAGATCCTAGCCTGGATTTCCCACAAATCCCACATGCACACATGCTCACACAAAAAAGCCCTTAACCAACTTCTCAGCCAATTAAGGGAAAAGACCACAAGGTCAAGGTGTTTAAAAACCTATCCTTCCTATTATACGCATTTATATGATTTATTCATCCTCATAATATAATAGTACTAAGAATAATCCAAGACTTAATATCTTCTAAGATCTTCTAACTTATCCGATATGTCTTTCAGATTCTTATCTATTCTACGAATATCTTCTAGAATATAAACTAATGTTATTAACATAAAACTCATAATTACATCTAAGAGTAATATACCTATAATTAACCATCCCATACTTAACCCTCCTTACTTAAATCATATAGAATACTAAACAATTTATTAACAAAATCACTAAAGGCACTCCGAATACCTTCATCTTTATTCTGAATTAATCGAACTAATTCCTTAGCTAAAGATTCAGTATCACCCAATATAAAACCTATACCCATCTTATCTTGCTCATTAGTAGATAACATCATAAAATTTGCTTTAGGGAAAAGGTTATTATATTCTTCTAACCTTCGGTATATATCAGATAACATTTTGGTTTGAGAGTTATCCTCTAAACCTTCCTCAATTATTACTTTAGATTTAACTAACTTATCTGAAAATCCATCCCATGTTGAAACCGTTTTCTTCTTTGCCATAATCCTTTTATTTATTAATATTATTAACCCAATCTAATTCAGGTAAGTTTTTATCAACCCATAAATTATTACTAAGAATACCTTTATCAATATGATATATTCTTAGAACTGCCTGAAGCTCATGTAAATATTGTATATTACCGATTTCTTTAATATAATAATTCTCAGAGCTAGAGAATTTCTCTAGATCTATATTAGGAAAACTTTTTAACCTTAATCTAAATTTACGAAATCTCTCATCCCATTTAAAACCCAATCTGAGTAATATTTCATTAGATATACATATTGGGTATACTTTAGTTATAGGGAAATCCTTTTCATCTTTAGTTGCCATCTTAACTCTATTATTATTTGGCCAAATAATAGATTTGGCTTTACATAATATAGGTACTGAATCTAATCCAACTACTATATCTCCAACATGAGGGAATGCTTGTAAACCAAAGAATGATATATCATTCTTCTGTAATCCCGATAATCCATCCGGGAAAAGATTATTAATACCTTCAGAAGGTATTAATAACTCATACATTGCCTGTGTAATAAATCTTACTCTCTTCATATTATTCTTTTCCTGCTTCTATATTTATAGCTGTTTCTAACTCTAAGTTTTTAATGTAATCCACCAACTGATGTAAGTACTTACCAGAACCTCTATTATTATACTTAAAATTATTCATCTTTAGATAATAGAATTCTCTATAACCTTCTATACACTTACCCTTTTTATAGGCATTAATATATATACTACCTCCTTGGATCTTTAGCTTATAATTATATTTAGCTAATCCATAAAGGTATCTTTCAAATCCCAAATCTTCTAATATACCATTAGAAAGTTTTATTGGATATACATTATCCCAAGTGGTAGCTATATCTTTAATTATATCATTACCTTCTCTATGACCATCTTCTTCTTTTATATGGTACTGAGCCCTTATATTACATGCAGTATAAGCTATTGTAGTAACCTTACCTATGTATATATTGAATATCTTTGAGAAAGGATGATCTACATCGAATACTCTAAACATAACCAAATCCCCTAACATTGGGTATTTAGATAAATCTACAAAGGATTTATCATCTTCTCTACATTTCTCAAGAAATTCATTAGAAACTTTTGAGAAAGGAGTTATTACTTGGTTTAAAATCTTATACTTATTCATAATCCTTTTACTTTTTAAAGGTACATACTCTTACTACTGACATTATTTTATACCCACTATAAATAGCATTAACCTGATAGGTATTACTATCTACCTGTATAGTATCTAAGGTTCTCTCATAATAAGTATACTTATTAGTATTTACTATTCTCATAGGTACACTATCTCTGACAACCCTATCTATACGATCATCCCCTCTAGTTAATGTACCTTTTTCATAACAGCTGGTCATTAATATTAGACCAGCCATTAAACATATTACTTTTTTCATATTATTCACCTCCCAATTTTTGAACTAACTTAGTTAAAAGATAAAATGGCATTACCAACCATATTGAGATAAATGTTAAAGGTTTATTCAATTGTGGTACCATATTATTTCTGATGAATACCACCGTTACAAATAAGGATGGTATAAGAGCAATAGCATAAATAATTCCGATTATTTTCCAACCAGTGTACATAATTTTTCGATTTTAGAATTTAACTTATTAAGAATCTCGGCCTCTTCAGGATTTAGGAAATTTAATACCTTAATGGTTGCTAGAAGACCTCCAGCTAATTTAAATATATTTCTCTTAGCTTTAAATGCTTCATAAAAACTTAGAGCATCTTCTTTCTTCCAAGCAATACCTTGTTTACCTCTTTCTATTCGGTGATAAGTGTGATCTTTAGAATGTGGTTGTCTATTAATCTTTACCCTATTCTCCAACATAGCTGATTTAGTTTCTTTGTCGACTGATACCACTTTGGTAATCTCCATTAGAGTTTTGCCATCGAAGTAAATTACTTCTTCTCCAACTTCAAGTCGTGTTTCGAGTTTCGATTTTTTCATAATTTATTAATTTTTGAACTTTTGCAAAGGTACAAATAATTTATTTAATATAAAATTTTTCAAATAACAATTTTACAATTTTCTCAGGAACTTTGTTAGGTTGGTTTACGAAAGGCGTTTTCATACCTCTAGCCTTTAATTCTTCCATATCAAGCTCTGATAATAGGATAGCATTATTTTCAAATACCTCATTATTATCCAAAGACATTAGGAACCTTGCCGGTATTTTTCCTTGGTGTGTTATACCCGTCTTATCATATAAACCCATCATAAATGGGTAGATGGTTCCATCATCCATTAATATATATGTATGATATGAATCTATTTTTTGAGGGTTAGATATTTTTCCAGGATGGTAGATATAATGATCTCCCTTTAATATAATCGGTCTACCAAACCACCAATCTGGATGTATAGCTAACAAAGTTTTAGCAGATAGTTTATAAGGGTCCCATGGATCTGTATCACTAGCTTCTTCCCTTCTTAGTTTAGCTAATCGTAAATCCTTATCATCATGTAAACGTTGAAGTTTTTTATCCTCTAAGAATCTCCAAGTCCAAAAAGCACATTGAAAACAGAGATCTTCTTTTTCCATAATCTGATATATATCAGATTTAGGTTCAAAATCCTCTAGATTAAACCCAGAACCACATATTTTGCAATCTTTTTCCATAATTTTAAATGATTAATTATACATTTTTATATTTATATGAATATATAGAACACTGAGTTCCTTTGGTGTACTCTGCAATACTCATTCTTCTACTCATAAAGGTAGTTAAACATTAAAAATGTAAATTATGGCAACAGTAAAACAGATGGAATTTGCTAAAGAGGTTTATCTTGCTGCTAAAGGTGGAGAGATAGACCCAGTATTTGTAACTGCTCAGGCTTGTCTAGAGACTGGTTGGGGTAAAAGTAAGGTTGGTAAGTTCAATATTTTTGGAATTACCAAGGGTTCTTGGACTGGTAAGACTGTTTTAATACTTACTACGGAGTATTTTAGTACTCCTAATAAGGTATTTAAAGCTCCTGAAAAGAAAATTTCAGTAGTAAAACTCAGTCCTACTAAGTATAAGTACACTGTTCAGAGACTTTTTAGAGAATATAATTCACTGAAACAAGCTTTAGAGGATCATACTTCACTGTTTAAGAAGCCTATGTATGCAGATGCTTGGCCATTTAGGAATAATCCTTCTAAATTTGCAGAGAAAATCTGTGATAATATGGGAGCAAAGTATGCAACTTCACCAAGTTATCTTACAAGTTTGAAATGTATGATTGGTCAGATCAAGAGTTATTCTAAGAATTGGTAAAATTATGAAAAAATGTTACAAAAACCTAAAGATTCTGGGGATTTGTGCAGGACAAGGAGCTCTATTATTCCCTTGGAGGAAACAACTACTCGGGAATATAGAGCCCCGGCCCGTCTTTCATACCCCGAAGGAAGAGCAATGGCGTTTGAATTTTGGAGAAATTCCCTTCTTAAGGAACGAATTACCAGAAAAATGGCATCCAGATATCATTCTAAGCTCTCCAGATTGTGGTGCAAGCTCTACAATGAGACTTTCAAAAGCCAAAGAATTAGGAAACCCAGAAAAAAATAAGTCTATTCAACTGGTAATAGAAGGTATTATTCAATATCAACCTAAAGTTTTCTTGTTGGAAAATGTACCAAGGTTAATGAGCCTTATGCCAGAAAAGATATGGCAAGAAGCTTTACCTAATTATAAACTTTCGTTCAAGGTTAATTCGGTAAGTGATTTTGGTAATTCTCAGGTATCAAGGAAAAGGTTAATTATCATAGGAATAAAAAATACCGCTAAGAGTTATTTAAAAAGCTTCGATGTAATATTTAGTGTTAATACTCCTAAACTCTCTAGATTTATTCTGGAGGCAGCCCATTCTAAACAAAATATTCCATTGGATAAAGTTTTAGCAATGTATGATTATAGGAAATTACCTAAAAAGAAAAACCTTACGGTTAAGGAAATCCAACAACTTTGGACCAATGACTTTCAATCGGAAAAGAAATGGCCTATTAAGACGGCTAAAATGCAGACTTTACCAGGAGTTTATAGATTAGATCCTGATAAACCTCCACTTACTTTAAGACCAGCTGATAGACAATTTAGACCCGATGGTTATCCTTTATGTATTCAGGACTTTAAGAATATCCAAGGTTTTCCAAAAAAGTTTCAGATTTATCTTCCTGAAGGAAAAGATTATCTGTACTGGTTGAACAAAGCCAGATATACAATAGCTAAGGGGGCTGTATATGAAGTTGGTATTTGGTTTAAAAAGTGTATCAAGAAATCCTTGTCATAGGGAACCTTTTCAATATATATTCAATATATATATTTTTTAGAAGGTAATAAAGTATAGGATTTAGGATATATAGATTTAGGATAAGGATTAGGATATTTTTTCCTTCGGAAAAAAGGTATTCGGTTTTGTAAACAAAACCTCATACATATATGCGTATATACGCAAAGAAATCGAGTATCTTTTGAGTGAGCTTCTAGACAAGAAAGTACTATATTCATTCAAACATTTAAATTTTACTACAATGAAAAGAAAGAAACATAGATCAGTAAAGAATCACGGAGAATATTATCCAAACATGGATTTGAAAGTATTCCGTAATCTTATCAAACAGTTAGGAGATTCAATTATTGCATCTTCTAAACTAGATACACATGGTGTTAAGGTAAGAGAAACTTTAAGAACTTATCAAGTTACTCTTTATCTCAAGAAGAATCCAAAATCTCCAGAACTTGGCAGAGAGTTAGGAAATATCCTTCACAAATTTATCCTTGAGCATTGGGATGAAGCTTCTAAAACTGCTTACCATCAACTAGTAGATTGTTCATTACATGGAGATATTTAACAAAAGTCTTAGAGTTATATTCACACTTGGTTTATTGGTTTTAACTATATACCTTTGCTTCAGGAATATTCAACTCCATCAGCAAGTTAATAAACTGCATAAACTGCAGAAAACAAGAAATTCCTTTAGCAAATCTAAATCGGATACGGTTTATTCAACCAAGCCTTTTTCCCCTTTTAAGGCTTATCCGATTATCCAGGTTCCAAATATGGTAACCTACTACGGTCAGGTTAAAGAAGTTAGGCCATCTTCTAATAATCAGGAACTTATAAAAAGAAGTTCAGATCAGGTTATTCATAAGGACTCTTTAGTTCAATTTCTTTTAGATCATCATCACCTCCAGGTTTCCTCGGTATATAAAACCGATTCTATTGCCTTAGGTAGCATATCTAAAGATTTTGAACTAAACCTGGATTTTTACAAATACAATTGGGTTAACAATCAGTTAACCTATAAACCATTACCTATTTATCAACGTATTAAACCTTATGCTTATATCTCTTACAGATATTTTCATAATGTTATGGATGGTGGAATAGGATTAAGTTTCAAGACTAAAACTCTTATTTATAAAGTAGGTATTAATACATTCTATTATCCTCAATATAAAAAGGATTTAGGATTAGACCTAGAATTAAAACTAGAATACAATTTTTAGTATGGCTAAGAAAATTATTGAAGCTCCAACTACACTCTCTAGAAGTGAGCTTGAAATTCTTGCTAGAGTACCAAATGATGTATTTCTATTCTCCAATTTTATTTATGTTATTCACCCAGTTAGAGGTAAGGTAAAGTTTGATCTTTATCCTTATCAAAAATCTGTGTTATATCAATTTATAAAGGATAGGTTCAATGTTATCCTTAAGTTTAGACAGGCTGGTATTACTGAGTTAATATCAATGTATTGCTTATGGTTAGCTATGTATCATACCAATAAAAAGATAAACATTATCTCTATTAAAGATAATACGGCTAAAAAGGTACTGAAAAAGATTAAGTATATGTACAAAAATCTACCTTGGTATCTTCAAACACCTATTATTAATGGTAGAGCTGGTGAATATGGATCTGCTTCTGTCATGGAGTTTGATAATGGTTCATTCATTGAATCTATTCCTACTTCTCCTGAGGCAGGTCGTTCTGAGTCTTTGTCTCTACTAGTTATAGATGAGGCTGCTATGGTACGATGGGCTTCTCAAATCTGGGCTGCTGCTGTACCTACACTTTCTACTGGTGGATCAGCTATTGTTAATTCTACTCCAAAAGGTTTAGGTAATTTCTATCATTCTACTTGGGTTGATGCAATGGCAGGTGGTAATCCATTTACCCCCATTAGATTAAGATGGCAAATGCACCCAGAACGAGATGAAAAATGGTACAAAGAAATGGCATCAGCTCTTGGACCTAGAAGAACTGCTCAAGAGGTAGATGGAGACTTTCTTGGTTCTGGTAATACTGTATTTGATCTATTAGATATTAGAGATATAGAAAACTGTTTATCTGATTATCCTCCCATTAAAAAGAGGTATAATGGTCAGTATAGACAATTTAATTTACCAGAAAAAGATAAGGAATATTTCTTAGGAGCTGACGTTGCAACTGGTAGAGCAACTGACTACTCTTCTTTTACAGTAATGGATAAACCTGGAGAAGAACAAGCCTGTTATAAAGGTAAGATGCCAGTAGATAAATATGCTAAACTACTGGGAGATACTGGTCAATTGTTTAACTATGCTACTATAGCCCCTGAGTCAAATGATGTTGGTTTAGCTGTAACTTCCCAATTACAAATGGAAGGATATCCTAAACTATATTACTATCAAAAGATGGTAAAGAAGAAAGGTAAATCTAGACCAGAAATGGATAAATCTCCTGGTTGGTTGACTACAAATAAAAACCGATCTGTGATTATAGATGGTCTAGAAAATGATGTTAGAGAGAATAATATTATTGTAAAGGATCCTTTCTTTGTTCAGGAAGCATATACTTTTATATATGATTCATTAAATAGACCTGTTGCTATGGGTAAACACAGAAGTAATTCTGAAGCCGAAGATGATAGCGATTTGGTATATGCTGATGATGATATTATGGGTAAAGCTATAACTAATCACATACGAAAAGGTAAAACAAATGTAATAATACAACCAAGATGAAAAATCCATTTTCAATGTTTTTCAAAAAATCTGGACAGAATGCTCCTCCTGTACAGAATAAGGAAGACACTAATCCAAAGAAAGTTACTGGTATAGATCCAGGAAGAATATCTGTACCGGAAGATTCGGCAGGTATTATAGGAGCTATAAGAGGATTTACTCCAGTAGTAGATCCTTCTTTTCGTGTTGAAGTAATTAAATTACTTCGTGACCTATATAAGATTAATCCTGATGTAAGTATAGCTTTACTTGATACATTTAAATTAGCTAATACAGGTCATACCGTTACTTTTCCAAATAATACCGATAAAGAAGCGGAAGCTATGAGGAACCATCTTAGTAAGGTTACTGATAAATGGTCTCAGTATACTGCTGGTATTAATGGTTTAGTAAATAAAATGATGGTTCAACTTATAGTTGGTGGAGCTATTTCTGTAGAAGGTGTACCAAGTAAAGACTTGGACACACTAGATACTATTCTCTTTATTAAGCCTGATACTATTAGGTTTAAACGAGAAACAAATGGTGTATATCAACCTTATCAAAAGAACCCAAACTATTTTGTAAAACGGGAAGAATACATTAAGTTAAATACTGAAACTTATGTATATGCGGGTATGTACAATGATACCGATGAACCTTATGGAATACCTATGTTCATGGCTTCTCTTGATTCTTTAAAGGGTCAGGCTGACATGAGAACTAACTTCAAACATATCATGGAGTTAATGGGTATGGTAGGTTTCTTAGAGGTAAAAATGGCTAAACCAGATCAGAATGCCAGTGAAAGTATTACAGCTTACAGGGCCCGTTTAAATAAAGAACTAAGAGATCTCAAACGTAATGTTAGAGATGGTATGAAAGATGGTATAGTAACTGGCTTTATAGATGATCATGAATTTACCATGAATTCTACTACCAAAGATATGGGTAATGTAGATAAAGCTTGGAGCATGAACCAGCAATCAGTTGCTAATGGCTTAGGAGTTAATGGTTCAATTATTGGAGTTACTTCTGGAGGAACTGCTGAAGGTAACGGCGTAGTGTTATCTAAAATGATCAGCCAGTTAACTAATATCCAAATGATTGTAACTTATGCTTTGAAATTCTTATACTCTCTAGAATTACGTCTAGCTGGCTTTAATAATAAAGGTATGAGAATTACCTGGAAACCTTCTACTATTGCAGATGATGTAAAAGTTCAACAGGCAAAACAATATAAGATCCAGAATCTTGATCTGTTATATAAGGCCGGTATTATTAGCCAGTACCAATATGCTTGGGAAATGGGTTATGATTCTCCTGATGAAAATGAACCAAGAGTTTCATTGGAGGATCAATTCAGTAAGGGTAATTCAGATCCACAAGAAGGTACAAAGAAAAAACAGAGACAAGATGATAAAAGTCAATCAGCTAGAAGATCAAGAGATAAGACTAATCCTAGCCCTTCTAGAGGTGATCAAAATACAAAACCAAGATAAATTATGGGAAAGAAAGTAAATCAAATCCATTCTAATCCAGAAAGAATGGAATCTATGATCATAGGTAGTGGTCATACAATTATGGCAGGTTTTCTACCTACTGGAGTAGAACCTCAGACATTTTCTGAGAATTTCTATAAGTGGAATAAGGTATCTAAGGAATCAGTAGAAAAGCTAGGTTTATTTGGTAGTGATATTGATTATAATACCTACTATCCAAATCTTACTAAAGAGGATCTTACCCCTAATGCTGATGAGTTCATAGAACCCGTTTTCCGATTGTTATCAGCCACAATAGTTTCTAAGAATTGGAATCCAACAGACTTTAGTCAACCTGGAGTTCTTAAAGCTTCTATGAAAATGCTTCTTGGTCAAACTGTTAATTGTGATCACTCTACTGACATAGGTAATGCTATTGGTTCAGTATCACAAGTAATGTGGCAAGAAGGTTATAAGGATGGTAATTTTGTTATCCCTGCTGGTATCAATGGTGTACTTAAGATTGATGGTAAAGCTAATCCTCGTATTGCTAGGGGAATACTCATGGATCCTCCATCAATTCATAGTAATTCTGTAACAGTCCAGTTTAAATGGGATAAATCTCATCCAGGTATGGACGATAGAGACTTCTGGGATAAGCTTGGTACTTATGATGAAAAGGGAAATATGATTCGTAAAGTAGTTACTGAAGTAGTAAGATACTTGGAAACATCTCTTGTTTCACATGGTGCCGATTCTTTTGCTCAGAAGATTGGTGAAGATGGTAAGATTATAAATCCAGAATTCGCTAAGAGAACTTGGACTTCATTTGCCGAGTATCAGGAAGATACTAAAAAAGCCTATTACTTTACAGATTTTAAGGATGATATTAACTCATACCAAGAAAATAACGATACTCTTTCGGATAATATAAATGATAATAATAACCCATTAAATAATAACACAATGAATCAGGAATTAAAAGAATTTCTAGAGAAACTCTTTGGTGATAATCTTTTGTCACTTGCAGAGGGACAGGAAGTAAGTACTGAATTGGCACTCTCTGCAGTTAAAACATTGGTAAGTGATAAATCTAGTTTGGAAACTAAAGTTACCAATCTTACAACAGAGAAGGATCAGCTTACCGAGCAGATTACACAGAAAGATGCAGAGATTGCAAATCTTACTGCAATGTCTACGGTAGGTAAGAATTATATTGCTTCTCTTCGTGAGGAAGTAGTTGGTAATTATAAGAAATTGAAAGGCGATAAGGTTGATGAAACCATAGTTACCATGCTTAATGCTGAGACTACTGGTATTCAGACTCTTATTTCTCTTAACAAGGATTATAAAGCCCAGTTGGATGAGAAATTCCCACTAACTTGTTCAAAGTGTGGATCTCATGAGGTAACCCATGCTTCTTCAGTTATCGAGGAACCTAAGCAAGAAGAAACAAATTCTAACGAGGAAGTACCTTCTACTAACTCTGTTATCGATAACCTATATCGTCAGAAAATGTACAACAAAGAAAATAAATAATTATAATTATGGAAGAAACAAAATTGACTATGTGGGGAGAGGAAACTCTTCGAGCCACTATTTATAAGTCTGAGTCTCATAAGTTGCATCAGGCTTTTCCAGTAAAGAATGGTAAAAAGATTTTTCAGAGTCAACCTGTGGCTTTGAATAACGATGGTACTATTCAACCCTATACTGGTACTGCTAGTGAAATTTATCTCGGCATTGCTGTTACGGATAGTGTTAATCCAGCTTATCAGCCTCAGAGAAATGTAGATCTTGAGGTAACTGTAGCTGTAGAGGGTTACATGATCTGTAATTGGGTTTCTAAGGCTGCCATTACTCCAGGTTATGTTAAGGTAGATGGTTCTACTTTGAATGATCATTTCCCTATAGCTGCTACTTCGGAAGAGTCTACTAATTTTATTTCTCTCAATTCAGCAGATGCTGCTAATGAGGTAATCCAGGTACTTGTAAAATAATCCCTTAAAATAAATAGAAATGGAAAAAACAATAGATATTTCAAAAATGAAGGCTGAGGACTTTAAGAAAGAACTTAAGCCAATGGTTACCCAGTTGGAGGCTGTCCGTAGTGGTAACAATAATATGAAGCCTGTAGAGATTTCTTTTGAGGAATTCGTAAAAGGTAAGTTCGGCATTTCTCTTGATACTCTATATGAGAAGCTTGGTATTAATCCTAAGGTTGATACTATGCAGAATATCTACAGTATGCCAGATCAGAGTATTCGATGGATTGTTCCTGAGATTATCCGAACTGCCATTACTTTGGGTATGCGTCAGGCACCTTTCTACCCGAACATCATCACTAGTGATCAGCCTATCAATGGACTTCAGGCTATTATGCCACATATTAATATGAGTGATGCTTCTCCGGCTCGAGTAAATGAGGCTGAGACTATCCCATTGGGTACTGTATCATTTGGTCAGAAGTCTATCCGACTCTTTAAGATTGGTAAAGGTTTCAAACTTACCGATGAGGTTCGAGATTATGTTTCTTTGGATGTTCTTGGCATCTATCTTCGTGACTTTGGTATTAAGCTTGGTTACGCTATGGATACTCTTGCCCTTGATACCCTTATTAATGGTAATATGCCTGATGGTTCTGAGTCTGCTCCAGTAATTGGTGTATACGATGATGCTAAGGGTATTACTTATAAGGATCTTCTTCATATTTGGGTACGTGCTGCTCGTATGGGTCGTAACTTTACTACTATGATTGGTGGTGAGGATCAGGCAATCGAGATGTTGGATCTTCCAGAATTCAAGCAGCGTAGTCAAGGTACTACTCAGGCAACCTTTAATTTGCATTCTCCCGTTCCTAATCAGGCTGACTTTTATATCCATCCGGGAACTCCCGCAAATCAGATTGTGCTCGTAGATACTTCTGCAGCTCTTATGAAGTTGACTGCTAAACAGTTGTCAATGGAATCTGAACGAATAGTATCTAACCAGACCGAGGCAGTTTATGCTACTCTTACTACTGGCTTCTGTAAGATGTATCATGATGCTACTGTATTGCTGGCTTCTGATAAGAAGTTCAGTGAGAATGGCTTCCCAGGATTCATGAACATTGACCAGTTCTTGGGTGTAAATCTTGAGTAAATTAATAATTAAATCCTGAGGTGGCTTGAGGTATACTTAGGTCACCTCTTTATACATAAACCGTTTAAATTAAAATAAATATGGCAAAGAAAAAAATAGCTCTTGGTAATAAAGCTTATTCATTCCATGATCAAGCCCTTGATATTACTATTTGTAGAGGAGAGGTAATTGAACTTACAGATCGTCAACTTCAGTCTAAACACATACGCCAAGCTTTGAATGGAGGCCATCTTCGTTATGTAAATGATGCGGAGATTCAGAAGTATACGGATGAAGATGTAGAAAAGCTGGATAATAAACTTCTTAAGGCTTTGAAGAACGGTACTAATCCCAATAAAATAGCTAAGAATTTCTCTCTGGAGGAAGCTAAACTTCTTGCTACTAAGCATGAGATTGAGACAGAGGCTTCAGATACCTCGGAGACTATTATAGTAGCTATTGCAGAAACTCTTGAAGATAATTAAAAAATAAAATAGAATATGAACTTGGCCTTTGTATATGTCACTAAAGGTCTACAGGTTTCATTTCGTATTATCAGTAAAATCCCAGCTGGTGTAGTAACTAGTTGGGATTTTGGGGATTCTAAGGAGAGTAGTTCTAATGATCGTTCTCCTTCATATACCTATGAGACTGCTGGTTTTTATACAGTAACCTTAAAAGTGACAATTAAAGAGGAAACTATTGAGCAATCTCAATTAGTTATGGTTAGTGAGGATGAAAACATAACTACTCATCTTTCGGATAGTATATACACTCTTATAGATAGTTATATACCAAAAGAACTTGGTACTATGACTATTGATCAAAAGGTAGCTTATATTACTAAATGGCAATTGTATATAGGTCCTCTAGTAAATCATGAAATACTTCCAGATAAATATCAAGATGAACTTGCATATGAAGGACTAGAAAATCAATTGGTAATGGAATTGGCAGCTTGGGAATATCTTAATGTCCAAATAACTGCTTTACTCGCCAAAACCAATACCTTCTTTTCAAATTTCCAAAAACAATCAGATAATAATACTTCAGAAGAAGATGATACGGACGAGGGTAATACTAGAATAAAGAGAATTACTACTGGTCCTACTGAGGTAGAGTATTTCGACAAGTACTCAGATTCTATTGCTTCTTGGTGGAAATATTATATTCAAGCTCTACAACCTGGAGGTATTATTGATGAGCTCAGAATTAACCTATGTACTTTAGCTCAACGTTTGGATATATACTTACCTTTCTGCGATAAGACTAATACTTCTATAGTTCCTAGAGTAGTTAACCATAGGAAAGCTGGTCCACTTGGAGGACCTAATCCTACTTCTCCTCTTAATAAAGGAGTATATTAAAAATTAAATCTATGAACCTTACATCAAAGTTTTTATCCAATAAAGCTTGGAATAAATACAAGAAAATCATTAAAGATTTCATGGATAAGGATGCTGGTAGGCAAGTAGTTACTTGGATGAGACATATAGATCAAATTGGAGCTTTTGGTGAGGATGGTGGAGATCAATATCTGCCTGTTCAATTAGAAGCCCTATGTTACTATAATGTTTTTAGGAATTGGCCAATTAATAAACCTACTATCTCTGGAGAACTAGATGATGAAAACTTAACTATCTATGTTACCAAAAGACAGATAGAAACATTAGGATATATAAATTCAGATGGATATTGGCAATTAAATTGGTCAGAAGATAGGTTTATTATCAATGGTATAACCTATAAACCTTCTGGAGATACTCAAGTAGCTCAGGCTAAAGATGAAGCTTTATGCTTTATTATCATCCTAAAACGTGATAGAGATACTAAATTTTAAAGTTTATGTATAACAGTAAATATTATACTTGTGAACAGATAGATCAACGTTTGTTACAGGGTTATTTTGATGATATCGTAGCAGCAGGTTATACTGGTACTAAAGCCCAATATTTAGCTGGGTTATTAAAGGCTATCAATTATTCTGCTAATCCAACAATAAGCGCAGAGAATGTAGTATATAACCCAGCTACAAGTGGTTTATCCTCTAAAAATGTTAAGGCAGCTTTAGATGAGTTAGTAAGAAAATTTAGTGGTGGTTTAGCTGATGGATCCGTTACTAAGGACAAACTTGCAAATGGTGCAGTGACTTCTGAGAAGATAGCTGATGGAGCTGTAACAAAAGATAAACTCTCTCCTGAAATATTGGAGGAGAATATGGTGGAGAAAATAACAGAGGAGGAAATAACCGAAATAGTAGGAGGATAATAAAGTATGAAATTTATGGATAGTATAGGCATAAAGAGATTTGTGTCAAAAATTTTAGAGGTGATTGGCAATAAGGTTGCTAATGGTGAGTGGTTGCCAATAATAGGTGGAGAAGGTATGAAATCAGTAGTAGAGGGGACATCAGAAAGTAGTAATGCAAATGGTGATTACTCACATTCAGAGGGAGCCTCTTATGCTAATGGTGACTACTCTCATGCAGAAGGTGTTAATACTCAGGCAGAAAATAAAGGCTCACATGCTGAAGGTAGTCATACCACAGCAAGTGGATTATATTCCCATGCCCAAGGTTTTAATACTATAGCAAGTGGACCATATTCACATGCTGAAGGTTATAGAACAATAGCCTCTGGAGGTGCTTCACATGCCCAAGGTTCTTCTAATTATGATGATCCATCATTTATTTATATGGTAGGTGTTGGTACTAATACTAATAGTACTAATATTATTAAGCAAAATGCCTCTGTTATATACGTAGGAAGAGATTCAAAAGGTGGAGTTGATCCAAGTAATCCTAAAAATGGCTATCAATATCTCATAGGTATTGGAGGTTATCAAGGACAAGCTATTGGTACAGATACTAAGAGTATTCAAGAAGTGATAGAAGATTTTGAGAGTCGTATTTCATTATTGGAAAATAGTTTAAGTTAAAATAAAATAAACAATTATGACAAAATTTGTAGACAATTTAGGACTAAAAAGATTAGTCACAAAGATTGCTGAAGCAGTTGGTAATGGAACTTGGTTGCCAGTGAGAAAAGGAGAAGGTGAAGGTTCTGTTGTAATGGGAAGTAATACTTCAGCAGACGGTGAATATTCTCATGCAGAAGGTAGAGAGACAATAGCAACAGGTAATAACTCTCATGCAGAAGGTGAAGCTACAACAGCAGGAGGTCTGGCTTCCCATGTAGAAGGTGAATATAATAATGCTTTAGGAGATTATTCTCATGCGGAAGGTGGACATACTACAGTAAGTGGAAAATATTCACATGCCCAAGGTTTTTCTAATTATGATGATCACCATTTTATTGATATGATAGGTGTTGGTAATGAAAATGAAGGAAAGAATGCTTTTGTAATATATGCTGGACGACGTAATACTGGAGAAGTTAATTCATTTGATTCAAAAAATGGTTATCTGTATCTACTTGGTGTTGGAGATTATGAAGGAGAAGATATTCATACGGCTAGGAGTGTGCAAGAAGTTATATCGGAGCTTGAAAAAGGAGTGGCAGAAACAGAGACTATGACTGTTGAAGAGATTAGGGAAATAATGAGTGCATAGAAATAAATGAAAAGATAAATAGTAACATAAAATTTTTAAACAAATCGTTATGACAAAGTATTTAGACAAAGTAGGCCTTACAGAGTATACTAAGCTTATGAAGGCTCATGTAGCAAAGAGTACATTGAAAATTGGTGAATCATCAGGTACGGCTTATGACGGAGCAAAGGGTAAGGCAAATGCCGACTTCATCAATGGAGTGAAAAACGGCAACCTCGCTCTTGTGTCACCAGAAATCAGAGGCAGATGGAATGTGTTCAACGCAGCTGGTACAGCAGTGGAATCAATGGGTTCATCATCAACCTCTCTGTCACTTGAAAACGGTTATCAAGCATCATGGACAGGCTCATTCTCATATCCAGCAGCAAAGGAAGGTCAGAAAGTTCCAACAAGTGTATCTGGTAATTGGACTGCACTTCCAGCAGCAAATACACCATCTGCAACATACACAACCCCAGAGAAGGTAAAGACTGACACCACCATCTCTGCAACCATTGCAGCTGCCAAAACTGGTCTTATGGTTGTTGGTTCAGATGTAAAACCCGCAAGTGGCAATGACACAAAGACAGCATCTGCAAGCGTACACTTCTATCATCGCCGTTACTTTGGTTTGGCTTCAGTATCAAATATAACAGCAGATGTTATAAAGGGTTTGGGTAAGACGGACCTTAATAATTCACGCACAGCAAAGTTGACTGGTATCTCGGCAACAGATGCTCAGTACTATGTAATAGCTTATCCAAAGGCAATGGGTGAGTTGACTAAGATAGTACAGAATGGAGCCACACCATTGCTGAATGGAGGTTTTGAAAAGAGTGAGGTAACAGTGACAAATGCAGCAGGTGCTTCAATAGTTTACTTGGTATACCGTACAGTAAACCCAGGAGCATTGAAGGATAACTCATTCCTGGATATAGCATAAATAATTGTTTAACATTAAAAACATAAAAAAGATATGGCATTAAAACAAGCAAATACGCTGGCTCCAAGTAATGTGTCAGCAACAGGTTTTGCCTTGGCAGACGCAAGACATATTGGAGGTCATAAAGTTGTAGCAAGTCTAACAGCTTTGTATGCATTGCAGGATTGGCAGCTGCTTAATCCTGGGGAAACAGACACAGCATTGGCATTAGGTCAGCAGTGGTATGTTAAGGGAATTGGTTTCTATAGACTAACCAACTGGGCTAATCGTAAAACATCAAGTGGTTGGATAAAGGAAGTAGATCCAAATAACATTGACACTACACTGTTTCAGATTGTTTCTGCTCTTCCTACAAGTGGCATTAATAAGAATCGTATATATCTTGTAGCTTCGGCAAACAGAGACCCTAATGGTAAAAATATATATGCCGAGTATATCTATACTGGTGATACCTCAGCCACATACGATGCAACAAAGTGGGAGAAAATTGGTGAATATACACCAACAGTGGACTTATCGCCTTACATGAAGTTGGAGCAGAAGGGTGTGGCTAATGGTGTGGCTACATTGGATGCAAAGGGTAAGGTTACTGATGGACAGTTGTGGGATGCAACAAGCGAGAATCATGGTTTGATGTCAGAAGAAGATAAGAAAATTCTTGATACAATCAATGATGAACTATATGCGGGTAAATACTCTGATGTATGTAAGTTTGATGATATATTTACACCTATTATAGATGTGGAGATACTTCAGAATTCACTTGCTGAGTCTGTTGTAAACTATGATATTGTCTATCTTACAACTAAAAATATGTTTGTAGCAAGACATGAGGGTAAATATTATAATAACTGGGCGCATAGAGCAGAAACTTTTGGTGACTCAAATACTCCAGTAGAAGGTAAATTGTATTTAAAGAAAGCAGGACTGATATCAGAGGCTGGTTCGATTGCATCACCTACTTTATATACGGGTGATAGTAAAGGTCTCTATCCTCTTGCTAATCAGAACGATATTCAAGTAATGTCTAATGATGAAATTGATGCTTTGTTTGCATAAACATAAGCTATAACAAGTAAGTAAAAAAGTGGTGAACTTTTAGAAGGTTCACCACTTTTTCTTTTCTTTATTCTATCCTATCCAAATCTTCTACAGCCTCATACATATTCCTATTTAGCGCTTTAAATAATATCTTTAGTATTAAATTTATAAATTATATACTTATAGCTAACAATAAACAAAAAGAACTAAACAAAATAATTGATAACTGTATCAGTTGTTGTATTATAAAGGATGGTACAAACCAAGTAGTTAAGAATAAGGTCTTAGGTAAAGCTAGATCTGAGGATATTGTTATGACCAGATGTGTTTGTGTTAACCAGCTTTTTAAGGCTGGTTTTAATGTTTGTACCATTGCAGAAGCTTTACATAAAACTCCTACTTCAATTAGAAACATTAAAAGAATATCCCTTACTATGGAGAAATCCTATAAAGCCTATAGAATAGCTTTAGCAGAAGCCGATCAATTAAATCAAATTAATGGCTAAATAGAAACCAAATAACTCTATAAAAACTTCCAATATGTAGTTTTCAAATTAAGGTACCAAAGTTACTATGTTATTATATAAGGATAATAACTGCGCAGGTCCTTAAAGAGATCATTCACTTGTTTAATTTAAGTTTTACTATTATGGAAGAGAATAGAGTAACTGAGAAGGTTTATTGTTATGATCATCCTAGTGCATACGCTAATCATGACAATTCTGCTATGTTAGCAGCTCTCCTAAATAAGGATAATGGTAATCCTCTCGAGGCAGCTGCCCTTATGAATGGTGGCATGGGAGGTCAGTGGAATAATCCTTTCATCTATTTGGTATGGATGATGTTTGCTCAGAGGATGTGGGGCAATAATTGGGATAATAATGGTCAGAATGCTCAGAATGTAGAACTCCAGAATCAGATCCAGTCTTTGAGATCTCAGATTTCTGACAATCAGAACTCAAATCTGGTAATGGATGGTATTAAAGGTAATGCTGCTGCTATTAACCAGTTGGCTTCTAACCTAAATTGTGATTTCAATACCTTGAATTCTGCTATCTGCGATGTACGAGGCGGTATTGATAAACTTAGTGGTCAGATAGGCTTCTCATCTGAACGAGTAATTAATTCTATTGTTACTGGTAATCTCCAGATGACACAGGCTCTTAAGGATTGCTGCTGCCAGACTCAGCAGAACATTATTAAGATGGGTTATGAGAACCAGCTCGGTCAGAAGGATATCGTTAACCAGATGCAGCAAGGTTTTGCATATACCAATACAGGTTTGGAGAGAGGATTCTCAAATATTGGTAACATTATCCAGAGCGTAGCTTGCGATCTTAAGACCAATGCTAATGGCAATACACAACGTATCATCGATACTCTCACTGCTAATCGTTATGCAGATCTCCAGGAGAGATTAGAAGATGCTAAACGTAGAGAGCAGACTACTTCTATTGTAGCCCAGCTTAAGACTACTACTACTACAGCACCATAGTATTAATATAAACTTTAGCCCAGTAGAGAGAAACTAAAATCTTTCTTCTGGGCTATTTTTGTTTAATTTCTAGAATATAATATTATGACATTTAAAGATATTAAGACTAATAATACAGTATTTATTCTTGATAAGAATAATCTGAAGGTAATACCTGCAAAGGTAACTAATGTATCTCAACCTAAAATAGATATGTCTAAACCTAATAACTGTGGTATTTCAGGTACTACACTTATAGTAGATGTGGATCTTAATATTGAAGGTAAAATAGTTTCATACTCTATACCTGAAAATCTAGAGATCACCTATACTAATAATGGTTTAGTATTATCTACAGATCCCAATAAACTGGTGAATGAAGTTAATGTCTTACACCAAGAAGCTAAGGATCAGTTAGGTAAGGTAGAATATTATCAAAATGTAATTAAGAAGATTCCAGATCTAATGGCTGAGTTAAATCCTCAACTAAAAGAAAAGCAGGAAACTGATCGTAGATTAAATACTATGGAATCTTCAATTTCAACTATGCAGTCAGATATTTCTAAGATGACTTCTATAGTTGAAAGATTAGCAAGTCAATTGGAAGGATAGAATTATGAATACATACGAGATCATTAAAACCTATTTTAAAGGGAAAGATCCAGAACCTTTATTAAGGGTTATCAAGAAGGTAGTTATGGCAATAAGTAAATTGCCAGAAGAAGATCAAGAGCAACTTGCTAAGGATGTTTATTATGCTTTGAATGGGGGTCACTATGATGAGCAGTTTGCTAAGTTAGCTGTTAGTAAGATGTACTATACAGTTAATAGAGAAAAATGTTATGCTCCTTACTGGATGCGTTCAGAGATTGAGAATATATGGAACAAGCATAAGAATGAACTAGAGGAATCCGATTATAATATGTGGGATTTCTATGTTACTATGAATATGCTTATGTCTGATAACTACAAGCTTCTTGAAGAGAGATATCCTAATTCCTCTAAAGATGAGAAGACCAAAATCATTGTAGAGGATGCAGTTAATTACTTAAATGATGAGGATAACCCATTTGGTTCAGAAAAGATCTGGGGTTATCTTAATGCAAAACTATAGAACAATATCAGAGAAAATAAAATGTTACTTTGTATCAGCCTATATACCAGGAGGGTAACTTAGTTGCTCCCCTGGTTCTTGAGTGTGCAGTCTAGTATAAAGATAGAACTCGATTATAAGATAAGCTGAAATAATTAATTTAAAATGAGATCCTATGAAAAAGAAGAAACAATTATATGAAGCATTAGCAGTGCTTCTGATCAAATTATCATCCGCAAAGGATAATCCTTTACTTATAGATAACTATGTGGTGAAAGCATTGCGCACGGTTCTTTTAGAGTTTAAGGAATCTGGAGATCTTTATACTGCTTACAAGGAACAAATACAATCCACTCTTGAAAGTGATAATCCTTGGATAGGTATGTTAATGAAATCTCTTGGTGCAGATTCTTCTATTAAAGAGCATATGACCAATGAAGCTATCAAAGATATGGTAAACTCTATGTTAGAGGAGTAATTCAGATTAAAGTGTTAAAATTATGCCAAGTAAATCAATAAATAAAACCTTAGGTGGTCTAACTGTTAGGCTTTATGTAAATAAGGCAGAACAGGCAAAGGCTAAGAGACTCTTAGATAAGATACCTGATATTTATAATAAAGCCTTTGAAAGAGCCTCTAGAGAATTTGGTGAACGCCTAGTAAGGTTAACAAAGAAGTGCTTGGCTGTAGGACAACCACCACCTAATTCAGGAGTAAGTTGGAAACCTCATAGTGAATCCACTATACATGATCTAGGTGTACATCCTCTCCTGAATTTGACCGGTACTTATATGAACTCTATAGGTATTCAAAGAGCTAAAGGTAGAACTTGGGTAGGTCTTAATTACAATAGACAGGGAGGATCACGTAATGCTTATGGCAGATTTACTACTGGTAAAGCCAGAGTAAATCAAGATCCTAAATCCAAATTAACTCTTAATCAGATTGCCATAATAAATGAATTTGGTACTAGAGATGGTCTTATACCTGCTCGTCCTTTATGGCAACCTGCTTGGAAATCCTTAGGAGGGAATAGAGCATATCAAGCACTTCTGAAATCATACATTAAAAAAGGTTTAAATCAATATATGTAGTATGACAAAGTTTATAATAAATGGATCTACTAATGGTAAAGGATCTAGTATAATATCCGTTAGTCCTAACCCTAGTAATGATCCAACCAAAGTAAATAGAGGCCTTATAAAAATCTATAAGGTTACTCAAGATTCTAGTGGTAATCCCATTAAATCCTTAAAGAAAACTATAAACCTTCTTCAGAAAGCTAAGACTACGGGTACTGGAGGAAGTACTGGTGGAGGTGAAGAAGATAATCCTAATGTGAAGGTTTATCGTATAGAAATATGGGAACCATCTAAACAATTTTATATATGGGCTCAAGCTCCTAACGGAAAAAAGGAATTAACTATATCCGTATTAGGTACTTCTACAACTAAAATAGTATGCCAGTGTTATTCAGCTACCATGAATAAACACAGTGGAGTAATGGATAATTCTACTAAAGCTAAAACTCCAATGGGTATACAATGTAGTGATTTGGGTATAGAGATAAATATGGATGGTATGGCAGATTCTGTTCCTTTAAAGAATAGTTATTTCAATATTAAAGATAATCTGAATATCTCTAGAAATGTAGATATAAAGGTATATCCAGAGGCTATGGCAAATGATCTTAGCCAATATGCTATCACTATTCATCTAGTTATTAACAAATATAATACTCCATAATGGTAACAAGTCAACAAATAATAGAACGTTCTCTATATGTAGCTTTACTAAGAGTAGCTTTATCTATAGGTAGAACTATTAATCCAGAGGATTATCTACCTGTAAGTGTAGAGAACCAAAAAAGACAAGAAGAAGCTATAAAGAAATTAGGTAAAAACTATGTAGCTATCTATGGTGTAGGTAATAATCAAGCTAAAGGAATAAAGACTTTACCTAGAATTACAGTTGAATTAACAGGTTATTACCCGGGAGATATTGGTGTAGAGCAGTTCATGATTGGAGATAAAGAAGATAATGAACAATATGCTTTATATGAGCAACCCTGGGAAACTAAAGATTCTATTTTTGATATCCATCTGGTAGCAGGTAATTCCCAGGATATGAGAACTCTACATCAAATTATGTATACAGCTTTACCTGCTAGAGGTTATATAAAACCTTTCACACATGCTACTATAAAAGAATATCTAGAGAATCCTGGACTTGAAAAGACTGGTAACTTATTTCTTAATATAGGTAATTACTATGACCATACCGATACAGATCATGGTATACTTGAAAAGGTATATACTTATAACTGTGTAGATGGTCTTCTGGAACAAACTAAACAAGATCCAGATATTTCACCTATTAAAGAAATTAAAACAGAGATTATACCTGAAGATACTCGAGGTATATCTTTTACTGGTAATATATAAGAACAATACTCTTTTGTATAATATAAATCTGAATATTAATTAAACATTTAACAATATGTCAAATTCTCCGGCTTTCAATTTCAATCTGAAGAATAACAATGTAGATTCTACGGTACCATTAAATGGAGTATCCGTTGTACTGGCCCGTACTACAAAAGGTCCTCAGAATGATCCTTCTATTTTGATTACTTCAGGTAGTCAGTTTAGTAAGATTTATGGTAAGGAGATAGTACCAGATGGATCTATATCTAATATAGATATAGCTTTATCAGGTAGTTCTACTCTCCGAATAGTTCGTGTACAAGGTAGTGATGCTACCAAAGGTGTTGTGGGAACCCAAGATGAAGATCTATTCTCTATCCAAGCAGGTTCAGTAAAGATTGGTTTTGGTCTTAAGACTAAATATAAAGGTGATACCATTGGTAGTGGTTCTAATTATACTTTCCAAGCTGCTATTAATGGTAGTAGTGTTATTTACAAAGTAGTAGATGCAGATGGTTCTACTATTCTGGATTCTGGCACTATGTTTACCTTTAAGTCTAACGATGATAAAAATACTGCCGTATTTGATTATCTGGCTTTGAGTAATTTCTTCCAGAGTAATCCTTATTTTGAACCAGTACTTACAACAGCTAGTGATACTATAACCTCTATTGATGGCATGATAGATTGGTTGGGAACTGTAGATGGTTCTAACCAAGAAATCACGGTTCAGTTTAATAAGGCTGCTCTTACGGCAGATTATGCTTCAGTAACTGGTACTACAGGTACACAAGGTACTACCCCTACCCTCCAGGATTGGGAGGATGCCTTTGAATCTATTCTTGATTACAATGATATGTATCAGGTAATAGCTTCTCATGTACATCAACATCTTTCTTCAAGTGATACAACAAAGTTCCATGCTTTTGTAAAACAGTATGCTCATAAACTTCAGGAATGGGTTTATTACATCGAATGTCCAAAGGATAATAATACTAAGGCTAAGATGATTGCTTGGATGAATACTACACTGGCAGCTGTAGGTAATTCAATGTTCGTTGCTTACTTTGGAGCTGGTATTAAGTATTATAATAATGCGGGTATACTTAAAGATTGTGATGTACTTGGATCTGTAATTGGCCTTGGTGATAGCTCAGCTATTAAATACGGTCCTTATAAATCCTTTGCGGGTATGAATCGTGGTCTTCTACCTGATGCCAAAGGTCCTGTATCTCCTAATTTTGGTTCTCCTTCAAGATATGATGATATTAATGATCTAGCTCATAGTTATCTTAATCTTATCGTAGTAAAGGACACTAAATCTTCTGGTAAGGTTGCTATGTTATGGCATAATTTTACTTCTCAGGTAAAACAGGATTCCTTCAGATTCCTTAGTAATACTCGTTTGGTTCTTTATATGAAGAAGCAATTTCGACCCATTATTGAATCTTATTTTGAGGAGCCCAATGTTTGGGGGTCTTGGAAACGTCTTTATTTAGAGGCAAAGGATATTATCGATGATTTGGTAACTAATGAAGCTATTACTGATCCTAATTGGATTGGAGACCAGGATGCAACTTCTTGGGAAGATCTACAACTTAATAATGAAGCTGATGCCCGTCAAGGCAAGTATCATATCAAATTTAAGTTTAAGGATGTAGCTACTATGCAGGAAATTACTATGGATTTGGTAATTGACCAAGCTTCTAAGAAAAGTTCAATTTCAATTAGTAATTAAACATTAAACATAAACAATTATGCCAAAAGCAAAAGTTAGAAATCCTAGAAAGAAGTTTCTATACTCTATTGTATTTGCTAAGCACCCTATTAACTCTTATCTTGCTCAGAAGGTAAATCTTCCTGATGTAGAGGTAGAGGAAACAACCCATGGTGATATCAATAGAGATGTAAAAACTGCTGGACGTGTCAAGGTAGGCGATTTGGTAATAGAGAAACTATGTACCACTTCAGGTTCAGATACTTGGGCACATGATTGGTTAGCTGCTTGCCAGGATATGCTGGTAGGTGGAGGTCTAGTACCTTCCCAGTATTGGGAAACTGTAATCGTAAATGAGTTGGCTGAGGATGGTAAATCCGTTCTTAACTCCCACATTTATGATGAGGTTTGGCCTAAAAAAATTACAGGACTTGAACTGGATAGATCAAGTTCAGATAATACTATAGAGCACATAGAGTTCTCTGTAGGTACAGCTGAGTCTTTGTAATCTTCTTAGTCATTTTATTTTAGGCGGTGGGGATAGTACTTTAGATTAATCTAGGTTCTATCCCCTTTTTTGATTACACAATTAATTACACAATAACAATGGAAAATATTAGAACAAAACTTTTTATAGGTCCTTCAGGTAAAACCTATGAGATTCGTGAACAGAATGGTGAGGATGAGGAAATCCTTTCAAATGAGGCTGATGCTAAAAATCTTATGAACATCACCAAGTTTATTGCTGATATAGTAGTTAGTACTACTTTTACTGAAAGCGGTAAACTAACCATAGAGGATGCTCTTAACCTACCTTTGCTTGATAGAATGGCAATCCTGTTTCAATCAAGAATTTTCTCCTTAGGAGATACTGTAAATTTCGAATATGATTGGGGAGGTAATAATGGTAAAGGTAAAGTTTTTTATGAACAAGATCTTAAGGATTTTCTATTTGAAGATTATTCTAAGATTCCTTCTAATGAAGAACTAGAAGCAAAACCAGATGCCATTCCATATTACCCAGAAATGACCCAGATGAAGGATAATGAAATAAAGCTTTCAACTGGTAAAGTTATACGTTGGGATTACTTGGATGGTAATGGAGAAATCTATTTGCTTAATCTGACTCCAAATGAACGAACCAGAAACTCTAAGCTATTGGCAAGAAACCTTCGTCTCCAGGTAGAGGGTAATTGGGATAAGATTTCTAATTTCAGAATGTTCTCCGTAAAGGAAATGGCTGAAATGAGAAAAGCTATTCTTTCAAGGGATCCCGAATTCTTAGGAACTACTGATATTACTAACCCTGATACTGGGGAGACAATATCATATCCTATTATGATGGCTCCAACTTTTTTCTACCTGACGGAAGCGTAAACAATGGCGCATTAGTAAACCTATATGTATACATAACAAGAGCTGAAGTACACTTAGATTACTTCAGCTTTTTGCGTCTTCCGTATAGAACTAGAAAACAGTTTAAAGAATTAGCTGACAATTATTATGAAACATTAAAAAGTAAAATGAAATAATGGCATTTACTGGTACTAATAGTATGGTTCAAGTGGGTGTATCTATGGTACTCCAGGATAGATTCACTCAAGAGGCCGGAAAGATCTCTGGATCATTCAATGGAATGATGAATGAGATTAATAATTGGAACCGAGGCATTAATATGGCTATAGGATATTCATTTGATGCTGGTCGGGCAATGATTGGAGGTATGTATGATGCCTATAAATATTCTGCTGGAGTATCTAAGGAGATTTTCCTTGCTGCTAAAATGTCTGGAGCTACTACTCAACAGCAAAATGAACTGTTCAAGTTAGCCCAAGATATTAACTCTCGAAACCCTCTTACAGCTTTGGATATTGCTTCAGGTGAGAGATTTATGGCAATGGCAGGTAATGCTCCTGATCAGATAAAGAAAATGATAGAACCAGCTGCTCAGTTGGCTGCTATCTTTGGTATGAACCTTGGTGGTAAAGGTGGTGTAGCTGACTTGATGACTAATATTATGGCTACCTTTAATATACCTGGAAGTCAGGCTGCAGATGTAGTTGATAAATTGGGTATAGCTACTACCTCTACTAATATGTCCCTTAATGACTTGGCTGCTGCTTTCCAATATTCTGGTGCAGAATTTCGAAATGCTAAAATGGATATGGGAACTGCAGCTGCAGCTATTGGTGTACTTGGAGACCAAGGTATTCAGGCAAGTTCTGCTGGTACTGCCTTGGCTAATATGTATAGATACTTAACTCTATCTATCACTGGTCAAAGAAAGAAAGGTTATGAAGCTTTACAAGCTATAGGTATCGATCCTAAATCCTTACTTACTGCTAAGGGAGATCTTAAGGATATTTCTACTATAGTAAAAATCATAGGTGATCATTTAGGTAAGAATGCTTCAACCCAAAAAGCCACTTCATTCTTTTATAATGCGGTAGGTGTAAGAGGTTCTAGAGCAATGTCTGCATTGCTACAGGATTATTGGACTGGTAGAAATAAATTGGAGACTGTAATGGCAAGATACCATGATCCAAAGAATGCTAACTGGGCCAATAATACTGTACAAGAATGGATGAATAAACCTATAGGTAGAATAGCTGCCCTTACTTCATCCCTTGAAAACTTGAAGGTATCTGCTGGAGCGGCTCTTGCTGATGTATTCAACCCTATTCTTAAAGGTATTATCGTTATATCTAATGTAGTAAATCAGATTACTAATACTGGCTTTGGTGGTTGGGTAATTAGAATTGGTTCTATGTCAGTAATGATCTTCACAGCTATACAAGGCTTTAGAATGATTTACATGACCACCAGAATGATCACTACTACCTTCAGACAACAGAACTTACAACAGACTCAACAACAGACCAGGTTGGTAGCTATGAATGTTGTATATGCTCAGATAGAGGCTCATTTAAGAACTATGGTAGCTTTGCAAATGCAATTAACAGGTATGCAGATGGCTCCTGGTACTAGAATGAATCTTCCTATGGGAGGTACCCTTGGTAAATCTAAAGGTGGTAGAGTGACGGTAGGAGTACCTACTTCTATTTCACCTAATGGTAGGATTACTCCTGGAGGTTATGCTAATGCTATTAGTAGTGCGGCTGGAGCTGCTGCTGGAGCCGCTGGAGCTGCCGCTGCTGCGGGTGGTAAAGTTGCTGCTAAAGCTACGTTTAGTTTAGGTAGGACTTTGTTAGGATTTTTGGGAGGTTGGCCTGGATTAGCTATTTCTATAGGAGCTCCTATTATTATTGACCTATTAGGAGGTATATTCAAGGATAATAAGGAATCTAATGATGAAGCTGCTAAACGCCAAGAGGATTTGATACAAATGCAAAATCTTATTCAACAGAATATGAGAGGTGATATTACCAATGCCGTAAGAGAAGGTGTTATTCAAGGTAATGCTCAAAGTCCTCAGAGATTACGATTAGATTATAATAGTAGTGTTCATCCTGGGTCTGGTCCTGCTTTTAGTGATGATACCGATTTTAATTACACAATAATCAATTAAGCTTATGGCAAACTGGATATCAAAACAAAAAGGAAAAGTCTTATCTGGTTATAACGCATTGTTAGACCATAAGACTGTAAATGATGTACCTACTTCCGAAGTAAATAAACTATGGAGAGCAAGGATATTAATAAATAGAGCTATCTCTGGATTACCTAAGGATAGTCCTGATGGTAAGATTTACACCCCAAACCAAACTATTGGTTCCGGTTTTCGTTTAAGGAATCCTCAAATGAATCCCGAATTAAATAAGAAAACTAAAAGATCTTGGGAACGTATATTATCCTTAGGTGGTACTAATGATTTAGGTTTACCTTTGGATAATCCCATAGTAGTAGATGTAGCTGAAGGTAAGAAACCTACTATGGCTCTACAAAGACATCAAGAGTTTCAAAGTTATAATCAAAGTAGAAACCAAGTAATTATCTATAATCTTACTAGCAATGGTTCTTATTCTTATTTAGTATTACAGAATAGACCTCCAGAGTTGGAGTTTAAAGGAGAAACTTCTTGGGCTTCAATACATAGTATGGGACGTAATAATCCTATGTATCACTATACTGGAGCTGAAGATACTTTACAATTTAACATATCCTGGTTCTGTTCAGATCCAGATAATCCAGCTGAGGTAATAAATAAATGCCGATTACTTGAGGCTTGGTCTAAAGCTAACGGGTATCTATCTAGCCCTCCTATACTTAAGATCCAATGGGGAGCTTCTGGATTATTCGATAATCATCGATATATCTTAGCTTCTGCTACTTATACTCTTAAAAATTTTCAGAATGGTCATATAGATCGAAGATCTAAAAACCCAACCTTTGTAGATACTAAACTATTTCCAATGGTAGCTACACAAGAACTAATTTTCAAAAGAGTATCAGATCATAATATTGGTTATGGAGATATTATTGATACAGAATCTATGGATAAAACGAAAGGAGTAGGCAAATGACAAAAGATTATCAAATAGGTTCTAGTCCATACGATAATGCGATAGTAAATGAATATGAAGATGGTAGTGATCCTACTTTGGATTTAGATGATCTAGAGTTACCAATACCATCTTCTAAGGTAATTCATACTGTATTAGATGGACAGACTCTTCAAAATATAGCTTATAAGTACTATAAGGATTCTGGATTATGGTATATTATTGCTTTCGCTAATAATATCCAAAACCCATTTTCAGATGAATTATATGTAGGTCAACAATTAATAATACCTAGTTATGGTGGCTAAGATTAAACAAAAGAAACAAGAATATAATTCTGACCCTCCTATACTTGTGGAGGGAACTGCTACTCCTTATCTAGCAATATTCTCAGAAGATGGGATGCCTGTTATGAATCAATTAACGGGTATCCCTCTTGGAGCGTATATAAGCCAATTCCAATATAAATTTGATGAGGAGCATGAGAACGAGTGTACAATTAATTTCGATGTGGGTGACCCAGACATTGTAGACCAGGATGATTTACAAACTAACAAAACTATTTGGCTTCAATGGGGTTACATATACCCTGATGGTAGTAGTGTTTGTAATGAACCAAAAGCTATTAAGGTAAAAGATTTCAATTGTACATTTGATGATACTGGTACTCATGTAGCATTAAAATGTATAGATGGTACTGGTGATATAAGATTAGCTCTACCTTTAAAGGCAGGTGGAGATCCTCAAGAATCCATGTCTACCTTTCTAGATAATGGTTGTGAATTAGATATAGGTGTAATTATTGAAAAATTTGAATAGTATGAATACCTCTACAGCAAATAATCCTGTATTTCAAAACTTACAGGTAGGAGAAAAACATGAATCTACTACAGGTACTATTATATATGCTAATAAATATTCTGGAGTATCTCCTATAGCTATGCCTAAAGCTATTAAGGATATATTAGATAGTAATGTAGGTACTATTGGTACTAACCCTATAATTCAATTAAAAAATAAACTAGCAGCTTTACCAAATGGTCCTTGGTATATTGATTGTAGAAATGGTTTACTTTATATACACAATAAGAAGTTTAATGAGAAACCTGTACACAATTATGTATATCAATCGGAGAATGGAGAAGTACTTAGTTTAAGTTTTGAAACTCAGCGTAGAACAAAATCTTTAGGACACTCCATAGGTGGAGGTATAGACCCATTCTCTAAAGATATAGTGGGAGTTAATTCTAATATTAAATCCCCTACTCCTGGTCCTGGTACTAAAGAAGTAAAGAAAACAACTGGCAGTAGATTTAAGGCTATAGCTGCTATAGATGCTACCCGAGTAGTAAATTCTAGAGCAGAGATGACAAGGTTAAAACTAGAAACTCCTCATATAAATAGAACTCTCCAAAAGAAAAAGGCTGCTCAAAGAAAAGCTGTAGAATCTCAATATGCAGCCTATAAAAAGGGTAATACTACTAGTAAACAGTTTAGTAGAAATGTAGCTGCAGCTAAGAATACTGCTAAAGATAAATGGGCTAGAAATATATACTCCAAACTAGATCCCCAGGATCGTGTAGACTTATCTTCAGAGGTTGCTAAAGAGTGGAGAAAATCCCATAACCGAAGTACTATACTTAAATTAGTAAGAGGATATTTTGGTTATGGTAAACATACTCTAGTTACTCAATATTGGAAAGAGCAATGGGTAGATCCTACTACCTATACAGGCAATAATACTTTTCAAGGTCATGCAATTAACTTAGGTTCTGATGATATGACTGGTACTAGAAGTGAATATAATATAAACTTGGCCAACCGTTCTCTAGCTCTTATGAGACAGGATCCTCATATTAAAATATTAAGTAGTTTAACTGTTTCTAAGCCCTCTGATCCTAATAAAAGTTTTAGTAGGCATTATAGACATTACCGGGTAAAAGTTTTTAGATTGGCCTATGGTAGAGGTCAGGTAGATTCTTCACAAATAGTAACTGACTGGCTTATGAGGTTATTTTCTGCTGCTAATAATACTTCTCAGGGTACTTCAGGTAATCCCGGGGGAAGTCTTGGTATTAGTAATTATACCCCGGGATTATTAGGTAACTCTGGTAGAACAGTTACTGAAAAGAAATTAGTAGTTAATCTTAGAGTAATAGGTAGACCTTCACTAGAATCCTCTCAGATAATACACATTGAAAATGTAGGTAAGAAATGGTCAGGAGATTATTATATAAAATCCTGTTCACATGATATGTCTACAGACATGGGTTATACATGTACTTTAGAACTAAATAAGAATGGGGAAAAGGCAGAGATAGAGTCTACTACAACTAAATTATCTACAGATAAGGTAGTAAAGGATATTGCTTCTACTAACAATAATTCTAGAAATAGTTCTCGTACTACTAATAATCCTACTTCTTCAAATAAGGAGGATAAATCTTATAAGAGGGAATATTATTCTACTAGTAAGGTAACTGTTTCTAAACCTAAATCACAATATAAAACCAAGAAAGCTAATGATAAACATTAAGGAATTATTAATGGAAAGAGGTATAGAATCTCTTGGTAGATTCTATTCTATTTATCGAGGTATGGTTGTGGATAATAATGATCCTAATCATATGAATAGTTTACAAGTAGCTATACCAGAAATTCAAGGAGGTATTATTATATGGGCTTTACCCTTTGGTCAACATGGAGGATTAAAAACGGGATTTAAATATTTAGCTCCAGAAATAGGAGATACAGTATACATAATGTTTGAGTATGGTAATCCTTCTAAACCTCTATGGACTTATCATGGTTTTGGCCTAGAACAAATACCTGAGGAGTTAGATGACCCTAACAAGATGGGTATCATAACTCCTAATGGTAATTTAGTAATCCTGGATGAAACTTCTGGTGAACTTAATATATTTACCGAAGGTAATATAACTATAAAATCCAACAAAGTAATCCAATTTCAAGATGGAGCTAATGATGGATTAATAAAGATAAAAGAATTAACCAACAAACTTAATCAAACCATATCAGAGCTTGAGGCTTTAAGAACAACCTTCAATACTCATACTCATTCAGGAGTTCAGAGTGGAGGAAGTACTTCTGCTGTACCTATACAGCAGATTACTAAAAGCTTTAGTAAGTATGATAAAAATGATTATGAAGATAAAAACTGTATTCACTAATGGAAGATAATTTATATGAAAAGATTGTAGGTAATGGTATGGTATATCCTATAATACTTGGAACTAATTCTGAACATAAAACTGGATGGTACCCAGTTATAGGAGATACTAAACTTATCTCAGATAATATCAATGCTTTACTCCAATATACTATTGGAGAAAGGTTTAGGCAAGAGGATTTTGGTACAAGGCTTTGGGAATGTATAGAGGAACCTAATACTCAGGCTCGGTCTTTTTTAATTAATACTTTCTTAAAAGAAGCAATTAGCTTATATGAGGATAGAATTAATTATAAAGAATCTATAATCTCTAGAAGTGGAAATAAATTACACATAGAGATGCACTATACTCTTAAGCAAAGCAATGAGGAGAAATCTTTAAATATAATATATGATAACTTAACAAATTCTTTATCATGAGTAATATAACAAATCCTTGGTTAGGAACTTATCAGAGATCCTACCAACAAATCAAAAGTAAATTAATAGAAGGTTTATCTAATATCAAGGATGATAATGGTAAACAGTTAATAACTGATATTTCAGATGGTAATATACTTATTATAGTTATATCTATGTTTGCAGCTATTGCTGAAGTATTACATTTCTATATAGATAATGTTGGTAGAGAATCCTTTTTACCTACAGCTAGAAAATATTCTTCAGTACTTAAACATGGTCAATTAGTAGACTATCATGCTAGAGCAGCAATAGCTGCAACTGTAGATGTTACTTTGGTTAGACCTTTGAATAGTTCTAGTAAAGGTAAGGTAATTAGTATACCACAAGGTACTGAATTTAAAGATAAAGCAGGTAATACTTGGTTAAGTACTAGAAATGTAACTTGGAATACTAATGTATCTACTTGTAAGGTACCTTTGATACAGCACACTTATTATGAATTTGAAAACCTTTATGGTACTCAAATACCAGAAGGAGATCAGGTTCAAATCTCCTTAGGAACTTTAACTGAAGGTTTATATGAAGAAGGTACTATGTCTCTAGAAATAGGATCAGAGACTTGGGTATTAGTAAAAACCTTTGCTTACTCTAAGCCTACTGATAAACACTTTATAATTCAGAATACGGAGGATGATATACCTATTATCATATTTGGTAATGGTAGATTTGGTATGAAACCAGAAGCTGGTTCTATTATTACTGTAATAAGTTGTTATATTACTAATGGTAGTAAAGGTAATATACCGGCAAGTAATATAACCGAGGTACCTTCAGATATTTCTCAAGCGGTATCTGATGCTACTATTAGTAATATTAATGCTGCTGGAGGAGGCTCTGATTATGAAGATTTTAACATGTTAAAAGAACACATACCATTATCAGTAAAAACCTTAGGAGTAGCTGTAACCAAACAGGACTTCATAGATTATGCTATGCAGGTAGATGGTGTAAATAAAGCTAAGTTAGATTATGAATGTGGTAGAAAGATGACTTTGTATATTTCACCTGATAATGCTGCTGTAGCTTCTTCTGAACTTTGTTATAGAGTATTGAATCACTTAAAGAGGTTTGCTCCTCTTACTACTTGGCTTAAAGTAAAGTCTGCAGGTAAAGCTAAGATCATCCTTGAGATGGATGTAACTGGTAAAGCTTCTTTTAAGAGTGACGATATAAAGAATCAAGTATTACAAGCTCTATATGATAAATACTCTCCGGATGTTTCTCAGATTGGAGGTTCAGTAAGAATATCGGATATCTATTCTTTGATAGATAATTTGTCAATGGTAGATTATCTACATATTACTAAGTTCTATATTATACCTTGGCCTAAAACTATTATAGGTACAAAGGATTTGGAATTCAGTACTTACTCTTTAAACAAGGCTTCTGGTAGTACTTCTTATTATATATATTTCCAGGATAATACTAAGTATACTATCAGATCTATTACTGGGGGATTCGTAAAAACAGATATACCTATTACAGCTACCACTATTAATGATAATAAGAATGGTAATAACTTCTCAATATCCTTCGTGGATAATCAATATGATAAAGGCTCTAAATATCAATTCACTATTTCAGAACCTAATCTAGATTACAATGATCCTGGATATAACATTCCAGTGTTTGAAGAAGCTAGTCAATTAGTATTAACCGTTAATGAAGTTATTTAGTTATGTTAAATTTAAGAAAACTTATAGACCTGCTCCCTTACTATTATAAGGGAGCAGATACTTATAAAAATAAAGAGGGTAAGGGTATTTTTGAAAGATATCTTGAGATCTTTGGTAACTATTTCGAGGATCATATAGTAGAGGACACTTCTACTATTACCGATATTATCGATATAGAAAATTGTGACGAGCTATATTTGAATCATCTATGGGAATTCTTAGGCCAAATGCCTTTTGCTCAAGGTCCACATATTGATCTCGAGAAGTGGAAGATTTATTTTAATGGCTTCCAATTTAATGGAGAGAATGCAGCCGATTATCATGGTAAGCTTATAAAAACTTTCCAGGATAGTTTTATTGTATCTCCCAATACCGATTATGGTGGCAAAGACTCTAAAGAACATGGCGATGATCAAGATTATGCCGGTAAAGGTCAGGATACTTTTGAAAAATGGAGAGAAGCTTGTACTATACCAACTAATTCATCTACTTATTTTAATCCTGATATAGCTACTGTAAGGGCTTTAATAAAATATTCTATTTCCCTATTTAAGATAAGGGGCACTAAGCAATTCTTCGAAATACTTTTCAGAATATATGGTTTGAGTTGTGAGATAGGAGAACCTACTTTGGAAATATTTGGAGATAGGGATAATGTAGATTATTCTGGTAAAGAGGCAGACTATGCTGGAATACATTCAGAGGAACATGGAGATTCTCAAGATTATGCTGGTAAAGGTCAGGATATGTATATAAGTCAATATGGTAAATCTAAATTTGATGTAGAGGATTCTATATTAGATTCTTATACCTTAGATAGATTTACTACTTGTACAAGATGTGTAACTATCCCTGTAAAAATTAGGGGTCATAATTATACTAGTATTAGTAGTGAATTTAATAGTTTTAAAGTAGCATGTGAAAATATCTTTGATAGATTCTTACCTTTTAATGTAAAGGCAGATATAGATTATGGATTTGTTATACCACAAAGCTATACTATATCACTTTCCCTATGGGATGGTACTAAATGGGTTTTCTTGGGTAATAGTAAAGGAGTTATGGATCCAACTACCCAAAATCAACTCTATATTCAGGATGGTATTAGAACTAATTTGAGAATCAAAGTTAATATCATAAGATCCTATGATAACAGATCTGATTTAAAGTTCTTGGTAGGTTCTGAAGTGAATGGTAAGGAAGTTTATGGAGAAACCGAACGTACTTCTGGGTATATAATTAATATTCGTAGAGCAGCTACTTATGTAATAAAGAGCGTTAATACTAATTCTAATGGTACTAGTACTAAAATTAGTATACCGGTTACTAGAATATCATCTATTAAGTATTACAATATAGGTTATACAGCTGATACCTTAAATATAGATAAAGATCATCCCTCTATAACAATAGAGCTTACTGGAACAGTATCTTTTAATGGGGTTATATATCCTGTAAATATCCGAAGAGTTGACACGGGTGAGATTCTAAAAAAGAAGTCCGAAGATCCCGAAGATAAAGGTAAATTCTTATTCACTACTAAAACGGAAGGTACATATATCTTCTCATTAGTAGATTACCCAATAAGAAAATTATATATTACCATTACTAAGGATCCTGAAATTTTAGAAGTAACTACAAATCCTACTAAGGTTACATTACTTCAAAAGAATGATACTGTTAAAACCTTATTAACTATACAAGGTTCATATCATCAGGAGAATGTCTTAGCTTTACAAGCTAGAACTAGTTATGGTAAGATACTTACCATATCTGAATTAGAATCTTTATTTGTTACTACTCCCAATTATACTATTCCTGAAAATAAGGTATTAACTCATGATTATGCCATGGCTTCTATACCATTATGGCTAAATAAGGATAGTGAAAGCCCCTCACAGGATATTGCTATTGCTGAAGTAAGGTTTTGTTGTATAAAGAACCCTATCAGGGATACTACTCAGTGGTTAAATATTAGAAAATACCAATCCAATAAAAACCCTCTTACGGGTAAATTAGAAATTATTAATGAGTTTACTAATATCTTACCAAACATAACCATGTATGATGGTTATATAAATGAAGAAGGCGAAATAGTAAATGACCCAAATTGGCAACATTCGGATTGGGTAGATGTATCTAAATATGCTAATGATAGTTCTTATCTTGGTCCAATTAGTAGATTGGAGGCTTGGTTAGTATGTTCTCCTTTATTATGCTATGAGATAAATAATAAGGAAGCATTATATAATTGTGGAGAATTCTTTATCACTAATAGATCTGGTTATTTTATATTTAAAGCTGAGGGTGATACTGGAAATGGTAAACAAGCTTCTTTTCTAGTATCCAATGGAATAACTCCTGGAGTAGATTATTATTTAGAGTTAACTCCTTCTAGTCTAATTTACCCTTCTAATGGGGATACTGTTAGTGTATTAATCATTATAAGTACTAATCTAGAATATAAACAAGGACTTCAGTTAGATCAAAGTAGTGGACTAAGTTTTGGTTTTGTATTGGAGAAATGGGAGAAATTGAAGGATAGTACAGAGGAAACCTGGGTAGAGAAATCTAAAGTTACTTCTAATGATTCTAAATGGGTAGTTACGGATTATTCTTTATATACTAAACGATACTCTTTGACCTTAAATAAGGACCAAGAAGGTTATGGTAATTTTAGAATCAGATCTGTAGATGGATCTTTTAAATCTAAAAGGTTTACTGTATCTAGTTATACAAGTCCTGATGAAGCTTACCTATATTTTGAAGCTATAAACCCATTAGATTCAGGTTGGATATTACCTAAAGATTGGGGAACTGCTTCTATTACTAATGTTTCTAATTCTCCAGCTAGAGCTAAATATGATTTACTTAAAGGTACACCACAATTTAAAATTAAAGTTTTAAATAGTACTGAAGAATTAAATGATATAGCTTTATATAAGGTAGAAAATGAAACTGAAATCTTTCTTGGAAGCTATTATAAGTTGGGAGATATAGTATCTAATCTTACTAGTGAAGGTACATATAGATTCAAAACTAAAGGCGATAAAGATAGTACTATTAATTATGCTGAAATAATTTTAGTTAAAAATACAATCTTTAAGATCACTTGTACACCAGTAATATCCGTATTGAGTAATGGATTTGCTACTACTATGGTAGTAGGTACTTGTAATGATCCAAATGTAAATCCCAAAAAGCTTCAAATAAAAAGAGAGGGAGATACCATTTGGCATGATTCACCTTACCAATTTATTGGGCATACTACTGGTATATATAATTTTACTATTAGAGGTAATGAAACTGGAGAAGAGCCTACAACTTCTTTCCAAATTCTAAACTCAGATGACCTGTCTGTAAACCCCTCTAGTTTAGAATGGGAATCAGGAGATAGTTCTTCGCAAGCTTTAGAAATTATTACTAGTAGTGAAAATTCTTGGGAAGTAACAATAGAGGATTCTTAAATATTGGTAATATGAAAAAAGAAACAAAAATTTATAAAGTAATGAACACACCATTTTCACTTACATTTAAATCAGCTATGGTATCTTTCCTTGCTGAATGGTATGGTTTTATTTGGGATCTCCGATGGATGATAGTATTTGGTATCTTCCTGGTAATTGGAGATTTCTGGTTTGGTATATCCGAGAGTAAATACAAAAAGAGAAAAATAGTATGGTCAGACGCTAGAGGTAAGACACTTATAAAAGGTGTAGATTACTTATGCTACATTACTATTGGTATAGCCTTAGGTAAAGCTATTGCTCAGCCTTACGGTTTAGATCCTTTGATAGTAGCCACTACTATGATTTTGATTTGTTATATGTTTGAATTAAATAGTATATACAAACATATCTGTACTCTTCATGATGTAAATCCACAATATGACCTTTGGGATTTCCTGTTCATGGTAATAACCTTTAAGTTTAAGAAGTTCTTTGTAGAGTTTATGAATATACTTAATCAGATCAAGTCTATTAGAGAATCTAGAAAATCCTAAATACTTAAAATAAAATGAATAAAACGTATTTTAATTTTGAACAACAAATGGCCTCTAAAGATTTAGTAGAGGCCATTTCTATACCTCATGGTATAGGTCCATTCTGTGGTTTTGGAGGTCATAGATTATCTCCTGAAGGTACTAATATAATACTTACTCCAGAACCAGGTAATGGTAATAGTGTAGCGGCTGATGGACCGTTTTATAATCTATTATATAATTCAATACATGATAGAATAAAGGCTAGAAATATTTACAAAGGTTCAGAGGATCCTGCTACTAATTTTGGATGTATATCCAGAGATGGTTATATTTGGACAAGTTCAGAGGAAACTTTAGAAATACCTATAGAGGGTTCTCAAGGAGTAAGTCCCGATATTATAGTAGTAGCTGTACATGCTCCATTGGAGGAGGCTGTAGAAAATCCAGTAGAGTTTAGGGCATTCTGGTCTCAATCAAGTAATGGTTTTTACGATTTATATCGTAGATCTATTGACCCTGGTTATCCTAAATCTAATGTCAACAGAGATTTAAATGTAATAGATGAAAATGATCCTTATATGAATTCATCTCTTACTTTTGAGAATCTAGAAACTACACTAATAGGAGCTTTACCTTCTGGAGTTTGGAGTCCTGATACTATGTGCATTATTGGAGTATATGGATCTGGTAATAATGCTTTGAATGATGGAGCTCTAGAAAATTATAGGATTATACCTTATGAATCTAAATTTCCTATGGTATTAAATCATACTACAGCAGAAAGAGGTTTGATAAGATCTGTATTAGAAAGATTACTCACACTTACTTCTGGTGTACCAAACAATTATGATAATATCATAGATTATTTAACAAATACCCTAAGAGGTGGAACTGGTGCAGTAGTTACTAATTCGTCAATGCCTAAGGGAAGTATTATAATGTGGTATGGATCCCAAAAAACTATACCGGCGGGTTGGGAATTATGTGATGGAGGAGTATCTGTAAATGATCCTGCTCTTACTAAACCTAATCTAATGGGTAGAGTTCCAGTAGGTTTAAGTACAGTTACTGGAGATTATTCTAATGTAGCTGACTTAGGTGGTAATGATTCTATAACTATTAAGGAGGATCAGATGCCAAGACATAGACATCGTATAGCCTTAGGCCAAGCTAAATGGGGAGATAATGCTAACAATAGAAACTTTATTAAGTTCGGTGGAAATGATGGTGATGGTGATTACCAAAATAATTCTGACTGGAGAGGTAAAAACTATACGGATTATGTAGGAGGGGATGCTAGTGGAAAAACTAATCCCATTGATATACGACAAAGTTATTGTGTAGTAGCCTTTATTATAAAGACTGTAGATTAAATTAAAAAGAGCAGAAAGAGAAATACTTTACTGCTCTTTTTATGTGTGTTTAGAAATGTAGTTCTTTCTTAGCTCGTTCTTCCCAATATTGAATATCTTCTCTTAATTCAGTAAAAAACCTAACCGAATTACGATTTTTAGGTAAATCAAAGAAATCTACTAATAATAAATTAGTAATACGTTGACCATCTTTAATTCTTTCTCTTATATAAGGAGGTGGAGTCATTAAAACTTCAAATACTAATAAAGCATCTGGAGAAAGATGTTTATTCATATAATCATATACCATCTGAAGCATTTCTGATTTAGCCTTTTGAGCATCCGAATCATCTTCTAATTCCTTTGAATCATCAAATAATTCTTCAAAGGATGCCATCCCTTTATTTATTTCAGCTTGTTCTCCATAAGCAGATCTAAGAAGTTTATTCTTAAAAGTAGTTAAACTTCTAATAATATCTGCTTTAAGATGTTCATTATCCACTTCTCCATAATATCTATTAAATACATATATCATTTTATCCCAAAAATAGGACTCAATAATATCCGGAGTAACATTAAATCTTTTGTAATCTATTTGTTTAACTAGATTACGAATAATAGGTTTACAGGTTTTATATAGCCTATTAAAGAGCTTTTGATCATAATCTTTTTGCATAGGTCTTAATCTATGTAGCTCTGAACCTTGTGGATGATCTTTGTGTATCATATTATAAATTTTATTTGCAAATATAATAAAAATATCTTATATATAAAAATAATATTCATAAAAATTTATAAGGGGCTGAGGATCTAATAGAAAGATACTAAGATTGAGAAGTTGACTTTATTGATCTAGCTAACTGGAGACTCTTTGGACTATCTTAGTTCATATAATCTTACAAATAATTAATTATTGCAATAATGAAAAAAGAAAAAATCAAGTTTTCGTTTACCACTGATTTTCAGTTGGAAATCCTGAGATATATAATTCAGGATAAAGAGGGTGGTTTAATGCTTGCTCGAATAAAACCAAGTTATTTAGTTTTAATAGAGCATTCATTAATTGCCGAGGGGTTGCATAAGTATTATAAGAAGCATCACAAGATACCTTCGGAGAATATTCTTAAACAAATAATTAAAGAATTACTAGAAGGTAAAGAATATGTGGACTTAGTAACTAAGGACGATATACCTAATATTAAAAAGGTTATTCATAACTTATATGAATACCCACTAAAGGATCATGATTATATTCAAAGTAAGATATATCAATTCTCTACTTATGTGGAAATGAAGAATCTTAATGACAGCTTTGATCTTAATGATTTCAATCAGTATGAGGAATATTCCCATAAAATAGATAAGATTCTCCAAAGAGCAAAACCTAAAAAAGAAGATGAACCTATATATTTAATTAAGGATGTAACTGAAAGACAATTTCTCCGTCAATCTGATCCTGAAGTAATACCTTCTCCTTATTGGCAATTAAATGAGTTGACTAATGCTGGAGGTTTCCCTCCTGCTTCAGTATGCGTACTTCTGGATAAACCTAAAGCAAAGAAGACTTTCTTCTTAGTAAACTTGGCAAGAGGTTATTTGAGAATGAAGAAATCGGTTTTATATATTGATACGGAGAATGGTAAAAATCAAATTATGGATCGATTTATCCAAGGTTCTCTTAATAAAACTAAGAAAGAGTTATATTCAGGAGAGTATGATAAACTCGAAAGAAAACATCTTAGAAAATTATCCAGGTTTGGAGTTGAGTTAGTAATTGATAGAGTTCCTGCTATGGTTACCGATATGAATTATGTAGAAAACTTAATTATCAAACTTAGATCTCAAGGTATAGATATTAAGGTAGTAGTAATTGATTACCTTGCAAAAATGGCTTCAATTGCTAAAGATGAGGATGATTATAACCGAGTAGGTAATGCTTATATTGATGCTCAAAACATGGCAGAGAAATTACATTTGGATGTTGTATGGACTGCTAATCATATTAAAAGGGATGGTTATAAACATCGTAAAACCAGATATGAGGAGAATGATATTGCTACTTGCGTAGATATTGTTCGTAATGCTGTTGCAATATTTGGTTTAAATGCTACAGAACAAGAAGAACAAGATAACATTCAACGTTTGGAGTTGGTAGTTCAAAGAGATGGTAAACCTTCCGGTAGAGCTTTATTCCATGTAGATGTTGATAGGCAGAGAGCTCAAGAATTTACTAAAGCTCAAAGGAAAGAATATGATAATGTCTATGGAGAGCAATTAGAAAAATCTTTAAATAAACCTGAATCGGACAAATCCGAGAAACCTAATAGAAGTGGAGATATATAATGAAACTAAGTGAAAATATAAAACAATTAATCTGTGGAGTTTATACTCCACGGAGATTTTACTTAACCTATAGAAGGTACAATAGGCTTAGTAAAAAAGAAAAGGCTGATTTTGATAAATACAAAAATAAGTATTCTCCAAGAGAATGGAGAGGAGCTTTTATTATAATGTATTATTTAAAAATACCTTTTCATCATAGGCTATTTAGAATAGTATCTAGGCTATATGATATACCTAATACTGAGTTTATGAAAAAATATCGTACAGTGAGTAGAAAGGATATAATAGTAATACATCAATTTAAAAACAAGTATTATCAAAAGGAATTCGAATTTCAAGGCTTTGTACCTATAGAACAAGTTAAGAAGAGTAAAAGGTATACTTACTTAGAATCTTTTCCTTTAGATGGTAAGGTATATGTATTAAATAAAAAATTAGAGCAACCCAAATTTCATCATAAACCTAATAGATATTCTATATGGGATATTCAATCTAAATATGGTGTACCTGGGGTAACTAGATTAAATTTTAAGAAATAGTATGGAAGTAAGATATAATAATTATATAAAGATTGATAAATCTTCTTATAGGCTTAAGTTTTCTCCGGATTTTAATATAAATCATGAGGTTAGCTTAGAACCTTATAAATTATGTATCGGTAGAAAAAATCCAAAAGGTGGAGGTAATTTTACAGAAATACGATTAACTTTGGATGATATTAAAGCTTTACGTAAAGAATTAAGAAAAATTATACGTCATGAAAGTAACAAATGAATTTAAAGGTAAGGTTAAAACTTACTTAGTAAAACGTTTGGGAGCTTTTGAATATAAACATGGTTGGTTAAGAGTTCCCATATGTCCTTATTGCCATAGAGAGAATAAGATGGGCGTTAATCTTTCTATGTGGAGAACTAATTGTTTTAGGTGTGGAGAACATCCTTCCCCTACTCAAATGATTATGGATATTGAGAGTTTAGATAATTATGGTGAACTTATAAAATTATTAAACAATGGAGAATTTACAGAACTGGAGTTTAGAGATGAGAAAATTGAGCTCAGCGAGAAAAAGCCCGTTTATTTACCAGAAGGATTCAAAAATATCTCTCTTGGTACCTCTCAGTTGGCCAAATCCATGCGTAGTTATATGGCAAAACGAGGCTTCGATGTTAAGGTTTTGTCAAAATTTGGAATCGGCTACTGCAATAAAGGACCATTATTTGGGTATATCATTATACCGTTTTTCTACGGGGGAGAGCTTCGTTATTACAATGCCCGTCAAGTCATGGGAAATGGCCCAAGATATAACAACCCATCCAAAGATCTCACGGGGTTGGGGAAAGAGTTTCTTATATTTAATTATGACGCTCTGTCGATGTATAGGTCAGTCTTCATATGTGAAGGTGCCATCAATGCACTTACCTTGGGAGACAGAGGTATAGCACTTATGGGTAAAGCCTTTTCAAGGTATCAAGTAAATCAAATCATTAAATCCCCATGTAAACATATAATTATTTTATTAGACCCAGATGCTAAAGAATATGCCCTTAAATTAGCCTTAGAATTATCACCTTTTAAAAAGGTAAAGGTAGTATTTTTACCTGAAAATGAGGATGTAAATTCTATAGGTAAATCAGAAACTCTGAAGTTAGTATATCAGACTAGATATATGCAATATAAAGACTTAATCAAATTAAAGAATTCATTATGAAAAGAGACCCAAGTATTCATATTACCCTTGAAACTTTTAAAGATATTTTGGAAGATTTAGAGATAGAGAATTTCCCTGTATATCATTTTTTCCAAAAGGCTTCTAATAGAGCTATTAATTCTAGAATAGTTATGGTATCTAATGATAAAATTACTAAAGAAGTTAATAAAGTTTTACTAGCAAGTAAGGGAGATGCTAACTTAGTTGCCGATATTATATATTCTATACGAATTAAACTAAAGCATAGAGGAGTAAGGAAAATAAATCAAACCAATACTAAAGATTGGACTTTATGTAAAAAGCTAGCTGATATATGTAATCATTTTTGTGAGGATTTTAATTACCCTTTAAGAGAGGGCTTTATTAAGTATATAGAATATGGTATATCTAGGTTAAATGATAATAGAAACCTATTGAATAGGTTAATAGCTATGTCTGAAAATATATATTCTTCTTGGGAAGCTAAAATTAGTATAGATGATGATCCTGATAAGGAATTAACCCAAAAGATACATGACTACTATATTAACATCATAGCTAGTAATACAGGTATAGCGGAAAATTATTATGATCAACCTGATAAGTATATACATTTTGTAAACCTAAAAAACTTCTTAAAAGAAAAAAACTGGGATTATGAAGATTATATTGATTCACAGTTTGAGGCTTTGTCTTTTTGTAATGGTATACCTACTATTGATAGTTTATATTCTGATAAGGCCATTGAAAGATATAATAAGTGGTTATATAAACACTCTACTAAGTCAGAAACTCCAAAAATACAAGGAAGCTTATGGGAAAGGATAAACCAAAAATAAAAAGAAAAAGTTGTGGTAACTGTAAGTATTACAATAATAAAGAGAGTATATGTAGATTCTTAACTTCTCTAAATAGATTTAAAGATAAGGTTTACGTAAACTCTCATAATAGTTGTGGTCATTTTACATATAAAGAATCTAAAATATATTATCATGGAAGTTAAGATTATTATTTGGAATTGCAATGAATGTTCCTTAGATGTTTCAGCTAAGGTTGGTTTGAAACTGTACAATGAGTTTAGTATTAAACATCCTAATGCTTTTTATCTTAGAGGTAGAGTGAAGAATTGGGATGGGATGGTTCATTTTATTAATAAAGGAGCCAAGTTTAAAATTGGTTTATTACCTTCAGTGGTAAATAAATGTAAGGAATTCGGTTATAAGGTAACTATTAAGGATCGTAGACCTCCTTTAGAATTACCTAAAAAACCTGTAATTGCAATAGCTCAATTTAAATTACGAGAAGAGCAAATACAGGCTGTTTCTAGTATTATATATAATAAAGTAGAGAATATACCTTTCCATATTGGAGTTATAGACTACACGGTTAATGCCGGTAAGACTGCGGTAATGGTAGCTTTATATTTGAGTTTTAAAAGAAAGCTTAAAACTTTGCTTATTACTAATGATTCCGATTGGTTAAACCAAGCTAAAAGGGAGTTTAAGGATTATTTACCAGATGAACAAATAACTTTCGTTCAAGGTAGTAAGGTAACTAATTGGTCTAATTTCTCCATAGGTATGATTCAGAGTATTTCTCGTAATATAAAGAAGTACCAGAATGAATTATCTAAAATAGATATGGTATTGGTAGATGAAGCTGATTTAGGTGGTAGTAAATCTTACCAATCTGTTTTAACTCATCTATATAATACCAGGGTAAGAGTTGGTTTATCTGGTACTATTTATATGAGCCAATTAGTTAAGGATAAACTTAAGAATATGAACTTAAGAGCTTTCTTTGGAGATATTATTGCTCAATTTAAATTATCTGAATCTATAAAGAAAGGTTATTCTACGGATACTGTAGTAAAAATGGTAGATACTAAACCTTGGTTTGGTAATTATGAATCTAGTAGTCATGATTATAGTGAAATATATAAGGATATGATTACTGATAATAAGATGGCTCATAAAATTATATTAGATAGATTAGAATATAATATTTCTTATGGTAGACTTCCTGCTCTCATAGTATGCAAGTTTATTAAACATGCCGAGAATATATATAAATATCTAAAGAAATTCTTAGATAAGAAATATAATATTGCTGTAGTTCATGTGGAAACTAAAGATAAAGAACGTAGGGATATTATGGAAAGATTTAGGCAAGGTAAGATAGATATATTAGTATCTACTACTATTATTGCTCGAGGTAAAAACTTCCCACTTCTGAGATATATGATTAATGCTGCCGATATGGATTCTCAGGAAAAGAATATTCAATTCTTAGGTCGATTAGTTCGTACTCATGAAGGAAAAGATAAAGCTTATCTTGATGATATACATTATCCTGGTAAGTATTTAAATAGACATGGTAATCATCGTAGGATTTATTATCAGAAACAAAATCTTAAAGTTATAAGATTGAATAAGGGAAAGGTAAAAGATAGATCTAGAAGATACATAGATCAACTACCATTCTAAGTAGGATATCTATACCTTTACATGATTTATTTCCAAACTACTATGATTATATATCTTCATTGCCGGAGGAAATGAAGATGGATCTTATAATAAGAAAAGGATTATCCTATTAGAAGTAAGTACTAATCAAATACTCTTACTCTAATAGGATTTTCTATTGAATATTGATATACTAATTAAATACTTAAATATATGATGACAATTAAAGATATTCCAGAAAGAGATCTTAAAGCTTTAACAGCTGCTTTCTATGCAACTGGAAATTATAAACGTATGCAAACGGAAGCTGATTATCTATTCTCCATAGGTAAATATATGGAAAGTATGAAACTTAAGAAAAAGATTAAGGATCTTCTTGAATTATGTAAGCAAAAATATGTAGAAGAATATAATGATGCAAAGACTACATTATCTTTAAGTTCTGCTGGTTTACCTAAAGAAGATCTAGAACATGTTACTACTTTAATAATAACTTTATTTGTATGCTGTGACTTGATTGAATCTTGTCAACGAGATATTCAAAAGACTTTACACAATACAGATACTGCATTATCCTTTGAGATGTTCTTAGGATTAAGGGATCTAGCTAAAGAAGTAAAGAAGAAGATTAACTATCTTCTAGATGATACTAGTTATATGTCTACTAATTATTGGGGGGATGTATGCGATAATATGTATGATATGATGAAGAATAAAGCTAAGAGTATTATACGTAAAGTAGGTAATCAACCTTCAAAATAATCCTCACTTAGGTTTTAATGGGATTACTATTAGTATATAATAAAATATAGAGTATAAAAATTTTAATAATATTTAACAAATGGCAAAGGAAAGTAGAGAAGTAATACGAAGTATACCTGGTTATTCTTTATATTATGCTACTTGTACTGGTGAGATTTTAAAAAGAGAAGGTGATCATTTCTCTTTATTAAAGAAATCAGTAGTACATAATGGTTATTATACAGTGAATATACCAAGTGATAATAATAGAAAACATCGTAGAAAAGTTCATAGGTTAGTTGCTTTAGCTTGGATTCCTAATCCTAAAGAGTATAATATCGTATGTCATAAGGATAATAATCCTAAAAATAATGATATAAGTAATTTATACTGGGGTACCCAATCTATGAATATGCAACAAATGGTAGCTGATAATAGGCAAAGAAAGTCTAAAATCAAGAATTTTTACCAAATAGTTCAAAAGATGTATAAACAAGGTTTTTCTGTTAAAGAGATAGTTTTATCAACTGGTATAAGTTCTACCTCCGTTCATAGGTTAATAAGAAATAAAAATAATAAATATGGCAAAAAGTAAAACAAATAAAGCTATAGATATAACTAAGGTTGATCCTTTACAAGTTATAGATATAACTAAGCTTGGTATGTCTGAATACGATCCTTGCTTTGGTAAAGGATATAATCTTTCTACAAAGGAATGTAAACTTTGTGGAGATTCAGAATTATGTGCATTAAAGATGGCTCAGGTTTTAAAGATTACTCGAAAGGAACTTGAGGAAAAGAATCACTATAAAGATCTCGATACATTGGAAGATGTAGAAGGAATTAAGAAATATATGAGAAGCCTTAAACGTAAAGGACTTAATCGTAAAGAGATAGTTTCAAAATGTAATACAAAGTTTGAGGTACCTAAAAAGGATTTGCGAACAATTTTTAAACAGTTAAAATAAATAGTTATGGAACCAAGTTTTAAGTTTGTTAGAGTTCGAGATGTACATGTACCTACTCGAGCTAATGCAGGAGATGCTGGTATAGATTTTTATGTACCAAATGATCTTACATTAGATGATCTTATTAAGTGTAATACAAATACTCATATAGGTAATTGGGATATAACTAGTAAAGATCCTATTACTGTACCTATTGGTGAAGTATATGGTTTTGTAAATGATGTAGATCCTGATCTTGAATATCCTGAAAATTGGATTGATTCTATATTAATAGGACCTTATGCTACTTGTGTTATTCCTTCGGGTATTTGTGGTATATTAGAACCAAAAGCTAGTATGCTTCAAGCTAATGATAAATCTGGAGTATCTTCGAAGAAGAAGATAAAGGTAACAGCTTCCATTATTGATTCACCTTATACAGGAGAAATTCATCATGTAATATTTAATACTACTCATGAACCTGTAAGAATTGATTTGGGTGAGAAGTTGGTACAGTATATTCATATCCCTATTTATCTTACTCAACCCGAAGAGATTTGGGGTAGTGAATTCATGGAACTAAAAGCAAAAAAAGAACTTGAGTCTGGTAGAGGAGAAGCTGGAATGGGTTCTGGAAAGGAGACTTTATAATGGACATTAGAGATATTAAAGAAGTAGCTCCTATAGTTGCTGATAAACAATTAGAGGAGATCTATAACCTTCAAAAGAACTTAATGGAAGGTTATATTGGTAAGATTGAAAAAGATCTTCCTATGTATCCTATAGATGTTAACTCTCGAAAAGGTCAAGCAGTACTTAAAGATATGTCTGCTCGAGTAATTGAGGAAATTGGAGAAGGATATGAATCAACTACTTATGCTCTTCAGTTAATGGATAAGTATGGTTTTAATAAATCCATTATGACTGATGAAGATCATACTATGTTATTGAATCATCTTCAGAATTCTAATGAGGAGCAAGCTGATGCTATTGCTTTCTTTGTAGAGTTAATGTTATACTGTAATATCTTACCTGAAGATATTTATAGGTATGTAGAACATGTAATATTTAAGAAATATAAACCTACTCAGAGATTTTATTGGAATATGCAATCTCTTATGGATGTAGGTTTGGCAATCCTTCAAGAGAGATTTGGAGATTTAACTAGTGGATTATATAGAGTAATAGAAGATGAAGACTTCGATACTCAAGAAGAGGCTGATCATGTGTTCAGTTATATTCCAGGTTATAACTGCATAAGTTGGGGTTTCCATGATAATGAAGCTAAATTAGCTTGGGAGGTAACTTATCATCTTTCAGTAGCTCGTAATTTTCTTAAGAATAAACCTTGGAAACAAACTGGGGTTATGACTGATGAAAGAGCTTTGCAAGAAGAAATAGTATTAGCTTTCATTGAGTATTTAGGTTATCTTAAATATTGTGGATTTACTGCTCAATCAGCTTATGTACTTCGATTTAAAAAACATAAGGTAAATGAATTTCGTCAAAGAAGTCAATATTAATGGGAGGTTGGAATAAAGATATCGGTTTAAAGCTTAATCCAGAGGAGACTATACATCCTCTGGAATTTGCTACTTCACAGGAAGCTTGGGAAAAGTTAAATGAAGCTTTTCTCAGGCTTGATCCTGTGTTATTTGAAAAAGGTGGAGTAGCTAACTCAGGTGTAGCTGCAAGTTATAACGTATTTATCAAGGTTCGAAAAGCTTGGGTAGACCCTAATTTTGATTTTGGTAGATTATTTAATTATACAGAAGCAAAGTGGACTAGTTTATTAAACAATTATATTGATTTTAATAAGTTAGATCTCTTGAGGAGTAAATTACGCTTCTTAAAAGCAAAGTATAATCAAAATTATAATATCAGTTATGTGTTTAATAATAAACATGACAATGGTAAGCAATGTCTATTAGCTGCTACATTCTCTAAAAGATTCCAGGAGGATGTACCAGTAATTACTATGGTACTAAGAGCTTCTGAGATTACTAAGAGATTGATATTTGATCTACTTCTTATTCAAAGGATGTCTGAATACGTATATGGTCCAGAGCAAACTGTACAATTGAATATATTTGCTACTCAAATGTATGGTAATGTTGAGACTTTATTAATGTATCATACCTATAAACCTTTAAAGGTTGTAACTAAAGGTATAAAGAATCCCTGGGTAAAAGTATTAAAGGCAAAACTAAAGGATATTCAAAATAGTCCTGAAGAAAAATACTTCTCTTTTAAGGTATTCTTTAGAAGTTTTAAAGTACTTCGACCTGATTTATATCAGGATGTCTATAAATCTATGTATGCAAAAGATTGCTTACTTGAATATGATGATATTGAGTATCCTGAAAATTGCATTTCATACTCACAAAGAAAAGCTTATAAACGTAAATTAAAAAATAAAAAGAAATGAGAATTTATGGTAATGCGTATGAGTTGATGTCTGAAACAGGCAGAAACTTAGTAGAGATGGGTCATATTGTAAAACCTAAGACCTATCAAAATAAAAAGATCGAAGGTAATGAAGAAATGATTACCCGAGAAATGATCTGTGAACAATATTGTTTAACAGAACTTCCTGATCCGGAATGGCTTTTTGTATATACTAAAGCTAAAGATTGGGCTGATAAAGAATTCGAAGAAAGAGTTTCAGGTGTAGTAATTAATCCTGGTGAAGCTTGGAAACTTCGTAAGGATATGTGGGAAGAGTTCCTTGTACGGGGTTTTGATAATAAGCCCCAATTTGATTATACTTACCCGGGACGAATTAATCACAAGGTTAACTACAAGGGTCAGGTTATGACAAAACTTGAGGCTATCATCAAACTTTTACAGGAAGATAATGATACTCGCAAGGCTGTTCTTAATATATTTGGAGAATATCCTTTATATGGTAGTTGTGATAGTAATTATTATGATGGTTCTGCTCGTATACCTTGCTCTATGTATTATGATTTCTTAGTAAGAGAAGATGCTAAAGGAGAAAAGGTTCTACACATAGCTTATCATCAAAGATCTTCTGATTTCATTCAACATTTTGGTGATGATGTATATCTTGCTTGGAAGTTAATGGAATATGTAGCTGAAAGGATTAATATTAAACCTGGTTATTTGTTCCATACTATTGATTCTCTACATTCTTATAAGAAAGATTGGTGGATGTTGAAAACTTCTATCAATGATATTAAGTAATTAATCAGGTTAATATAGGGAGGAAATTTCCTCCCTATTAATGTTTTAATAGGGGATTATGAGGACGAAATACCGAATTATAAAAACAGAAGAAGAGCTTAATAAGCTAATAGAATGTTGTAAAGAAACCGGTTATGCTTGTATCGACTTTGAGACTAATGCCGAGTCTATTTATAACAAAACTTTCCAATCTACTATTATTTCAGTAACTTTCCAACCAGGTTTTGGATGTTCTATACCTTTACAACATGCAGAGGCTAAACATAAAAAGTTTTGTGGAAAAAGTTGGAATTGGAAAAAGATGTTCTTAAAATTTGGTCATGAAGTAATTGAGAATCCAAATATAGTTAAGTGTTCATGGAATGGTAAATTTGACTTTCAGATATGCGAATTATATGGTATATATTTGAGAGGTACTATGATAGATGGTATGCTTGCTAAATATGTTCTTAATGAAGAAAGACCTAATGGTTTGAAGGATATGGTTAAAAGGTATTTACCAGAAGCAGCTGGTTATGAAGCTGATAAAGGTTTTGATAAATTACCTTGGGATAAAAAACCTTTGGAAGATCTTTGCAAATATGGTTGTCAAGATACCGACTATACTTTCAGATTATGTATATTTTTTGAATCTAGACTTATAGAATTAGGTTTGTATGATTTATACAGGAACCTAATTATGCCTGCTAGTAGAGTACTCCAAACTTGCGAGGCAAATGGTTTATATTTGAATAGGGAATATAATAAAGAGTTATTAGAAACCTATAAACCTAAAATAGATAAGGCAAGAGAAACTTGTTTAAATCTTCCAAGAGTACAGATATTCCAGAGATGGTATTCACAACAAAAAGTGAATGCTTATATTAAAAAGATACAGGCTGAGTTGGATGAATTAGATCCCAATGATCCAAAAGATAAAAGAAAGATAGCTTCAAGGGAACAAAAGATTTCTAATATAAAAGCTGGTATATTTATTACTAATAAAGAAAAAGAGTTAATAAGGCCACTTAATTTAGGTAGTCCTATAGATCTTCCAGCTTTGATGTATAGTGAAGAAGGTTTTAAAATGCCTATATTAAAATATACTGTGGATAAGAAAACTAATAAACCCTCAAATAAACCCAGTACTGATGAAGAAACTCTTACTGAATTAAGATTAAAGTATAAAAATCCTGAATCTCCAAAAGCTATCTTCCTTGATTCATTGCTTGAGTTAAGAGGTTTGGAGAAGATGTATAAAACTTATATCCTGGGTTGGTCGGAAAAGGTACAGGATGATGATTGTCTTCATGGTAGATATCTTATACATGGTACGGATAGTGGAAGATTAAGTTCTCAGGAACCTAATATGCAACAAATACCTAAGACTTCAGTAGATCCCAATATAAAGAATCAATTGGTAGCTAAACCAGGAACTTTATATTTGGTATGTGACTTCTCTCAGGCCGAGTTAAGAATTATGGCTCATCTATCGGGAGATGAAACTTATCTTAATGCCTTTAATAGTGGTCAAGATCCTCACTTAGCTATTGCTGCAAAAAAATACAGTGTACCTTACGAGGAAGCTTATAAGATATATGATGATGATAATCATCCCGAACATGATATTTGGAAAGTTAGAAGAAAACAGGCTAAGCAAATTGCTTTTGGTTTGATTTATGGAATCGGAGCTAAGTTGTTAGCTGTAAAACTTTCAGATCCTAAATCTGGTTTAATTGTAACACCCGAAGAAGCCCAACAGGAAATGGATACCTTCTTTAAGCAACATCCTAAGCTTAAGACTTTCAAAGCAAAGCAGGAGAAGTTCTTAAAGAAACATGGTTATCTTAGATCACTATTTGGTAGAAAGAGAAGATTACCTCAAATATATGGGGATAAACAAGAACAAGCTTATGCTATACGATTAGCATTAAATTTCCCATGTCAATCAGCTGCCTCAGATATGACTCTGTTTGGTAGTGTATTAATATATTACATGATGAGACAAGGTAAACTACCAAAGATGCAAGAAGTAGCTACAGTTCATGATGCCGTCTATATGAATACAGATCCTAAATGGATTAACACCTGGACTGTTTATACAATGTGGGATATATTCCATAACCCAAGTACTAAACCTTACTTTGGTTTTCAGATTAATGATGTAACTATGGATATGGATTATACTATTGGTAGAACTATGGCTGAGGAATTACCCTTTATTCCTGGTTATGATTATAACAAAATGTTACAACCAGACTTTTCAGTAGAAGAGTATATGGAAGAACATAAAAAATATAAAGGTATACCAATATCAGATTTCCCTAAGTTATATTCTAAAGAGATTAAGCAATATGAAAAAGATTTTAAGAAAAACCCTTTCAAAATATAGGTCTAAATGTCCTTACTGTGATTGTGAGTTTGAATATGATTCGGATGACATCTTTTATGGTGAGGTTTTTGGTGGAGCAGCAGTATCCTGTCCAAATTGCCATAATCTATTAAATCATAAGGATAGTTTAAAGTCTAATATAATAACTGAACAATTATGAAAGTAGATATCAATAAATTAAAGGTAAAGTTTCAAGGTAAAGCTCTTGAAATAGATCTAAATAAAGAATTATCTATTAACGAAGATATTATCAATTCTCAGCTAATGGATTCTCCTACTAGTTATTATGTATTATCTTCATTGAAAGATTATTATATAAAGAAAAGAAATGCTCTAGCAAGAGAAAAGGAAGCTGCCTATTCCGATCTTTGGGTCTACTTTAAAGATTCAAATGAAAAATGGAATAATGATTATGTAACTAACAAGGTTTTATCTTCTAGAAAATATTGTTCAATATGTAAACGTTATATGAAGATTGAAGCAAAAGCTAATCAGTTTATCTCCTTATGTAAAGCATATGAAACTCGAACGGATATATTAAGGACTATTAATGCCAATCTTAGAAGAGGTTAGTGATAACTATTATAATATAATTAATAACTTAAATTAAAGCAATATGTACATCAATCAAGTTTTTATTTCAACAGCTGTAGCTGAGAAAGTTAAGAAAGTATTGATTTCTAGAGGTTGTCCTTCTGAGAATAGAATTTTGATACTTAGTCCAAAAGATCAAGAGATTAAACAAGGTAGTATTATAATCCCAGGTCAAGTAAAGGAGGGTATACCTCGTAAGGGTGTTGTAATTATGTCTGGTAACATCGATGATCGATACCTATCTTATGAAAGGAATCATTTGATAGATACTGGTAGAATTATTACCTATGGTTTATATGCTGGTAAAGAATTAGATTTTCCTATCAGTATATTTAAAGAAGCCGGTATAGAAGTAGACCTCGACCAAAATAAATTCACAGTACTAGATATAAATGAAATAATTTATTCAGAAATTAACCAATTATAATTATGGCAATAGATAAGAAGAAAAAGAAGGTTTCTACTAGTGGTAATTCTACTAGAGAAAAAATGCTTGCTCGTAAAAAGCAATTAGAATCTAAGGGTTCTGGTAATGGTTTGTTATTTCCTAAAGAGGGTACTATTCGAATTAGAATTAAATCTCCAGGAGATGATAAAGAGTTAGGTATGGAGGTAATCCAGTTCTATGTTCCTGGTGCTGGTGGAGTTATATCACCTGCTACTTTTGATGAACCTTGTCCTTTTATGGAAAAATATGAGGAGCTCAAAAATTCTAAGGATGAAGATGATAAGGAACTGGCAAAGAAACTTATACCTCGTAAACGATATGTAATAGGTGGAGTCATTTATGAAGATGATAAAGGTACTAAGATTGCTTATGACGGTCAGAACAGGGGAGTTCTTATAGCTGGCTCTGTTTATCAAGATATTATTGACCTATATCTTGATGAAGATGAAGCTGGCGATATGACCGATCCAGTTACTGGTTATGATGTAAAGATAACTAGAACAGGTTCTGGTAAATTTGATACAACTTATTCAGTTCGTCAATGTAAGCCTTCTAAGCTTGATAAAAAATATCGTTCCGAATTGGATCTTGAGAAGATCGTCCGTAATCAGATTAAATCCTATGATGAACTAGAGGAAGAACTTAATAAATTCCTAAATGAAAATCCAGGAGATGATGAGGATGAGGATGAAGCTCCTAAGAAGAAAAATAAAAAGAAATCGAAGTCATCCCTTACTAAGAAAAAGAAAAAGAGAGTTTCAGATATTTAGTTTAGGTTATTATAATAGGAGATATTCAGAAATGGGTATCTCCTATTTATCTTTTAATAAGTTATAATTATGGCAAAAAAATCTAAGGTTGGTTTAAAAGTTCCAACAAGGAATGAACTTTTAAGAAAGTATGGAGCTTCTATACAATTGGCTTCAGAAACTAAGGAATCTAAATTATGGTTACCTTCTACTTTCTTTGCATTGAATTACCAGTGGGGAGGAGGAATACCATTTGGTAAATCAGTAGAAGTAGCTGGTGAGGAATCTTCTGGTAAATCTCTTATAGCTTATAATTTTGCATACGCTACTCAACAACTTGGTGGTCATGTTATTTGGGTTGATGCCGAACAATCTTGGATGAATTCATGGGCAGAAGCTAATGGAGTTGATCCAGAAAAAGTTACGGTTATTAATGATACTCGTATAGAATATGTTTCTGATGCTGTAGCTGATATAGCAATATACATCAGATCACAGCTTACTCATAATGAACCTATACTTCTTGTAGTAGATTCTATTGCTGCTATGGACTGTTCTGATAACATTGATTCAAAAATGGTTGATGGTAAATCAGAAATGGGAGGTAGAGCTAAGGCTTTATATAAATATTTCAGAATTAGAACTGAATTGTTTGTAAAACTGGGTATTACTCAAATTTATATTAATCAGTTGAGAACTGCTCTTAATGTTGGTTTTGGTAAAGATAATACTACTACTACTGGAGGAGCTGCACTTAAGTTCTATGCTTCAATTAGAGTAGCTTTCTATGCAGGTAGATCTATTACTGTTAAACACAAAGGCAAAGAAAGAAAAGCTGGTAAATTAGTTACTATCCGATTACTTAAAAATAAGGTTGCTCCTCCAAGACCTACTATTAGTAAGTGTCCTGTATACTTCAATCCAAAGTTCCATGAGGTAGGTTTTGATAGAGTATTTGCTCTAGAGGATACTTTAGTAGAAAATGATATAATTGAGAAGAATGCTGGTGGAACTTATTCTTATAAAGGTAAAAAGCTCTGTAGAGGAGAAGAAAAATTCCAAAAGTTATTAGAGGAGGATGATGATCTTCGTAGAAAACTTTTACGTAGAGCAGAGATAAATACTATTGGTACAACTAGAAAACAAATAGAAGCATTAGGAGATGTTAATTACTTTCCTGTAGATGGAGTAGAATATGAATCACAAAACAATGAGGAGGAAGACGATGAAGAGGAAGAATAAACAAGTTGGAGGATCTCATTATGAATCCCTTAAAATAGAACCTATAGAGTTATTCGTAAAGTATAACGTTAATTGGTTCCAAGGTGAAGTAATTAAATACTGTTCAAGGTTCTTAAACAAGAATGGTAAACAAGATCTATTAAAAGCTATACAAGTATGTGATCTAGCTGATAGTTTAGGATTAAGTATTAGACCTCTATTCCCTATAGGGTTAGGTATGGAAGATATGGATTTCCTAAACAAATATATTTCTCAGTTTGAGTATAGGGAAGTATTAGGTGATATTATTCATTATTTGTTATTTGATAATAATTATTTATTAGCTGGAGCAAAGATTGTTGATCTAAAGAATATGTATTATGAGTAAGAAACATATATTATTGATTGATGGAGAAAATATACTCCATCAATCATTCCATAAATTTGAAAAGCTTAAATCTACTGATGGTAAACCTTCTGGAGCTATATTTGGATTTTTTAAATCCTTACATATGTACATAGATAGGTTTAATCCTACTAAGGTTTATATAACTTTTGATAATGGTCACTCTGAGTTTAGAGATAAGTTAAATCCTAACTATAAGGGGCATAGAAAAAATATTTCTATAGATTATGAATCTTTGCAAAAACAAAAAGCAGAGATTATGAAAATCCTAAGGTATCTAAGAATTAATTATATATTTGACAAGCATAAATTATATAATTATGAGGGTGATGATTTCTTAGCATACCTAGTATTAAAGGAATTTAATAAAGATAAGGTAACTATAGTTTCATCTGATAAGGACTTTAATCAATTAATATCTAAATCTGTAAAGATCTTTAACCCAAGAAAAGAACAGTATATTCGAGAAGATAATTGTAAGGATTTATTTGATTATTCTCCAGAAGAGACTGTAGATTATCTTTCATTAGTGGGAGATAAATCGGATGATATTGATGGTTATCCTGGTATGGGACCTAAAAAAACTAGAGATTTTCTTGATAAGCATGGTAGTATAAAGTCTTACCTTTCAAATAATGAAGATGAAAAGATGAAGGCTATCTATGAGAAAAATAAGAAGTTAATAGATCTTAGGTGGTACATAAAGAATATTCCTCTGAAAAAAGTTCCCATTAAGACCTATAAGGATGGGTCTTTAAATCTGAATAAGTTCAGAGAGATTTGTATCACTTACTCTTTAGCATCTTTCCTGACAAATAATTTCATAAAAGTATTTAAATCTTTAAATTCGAAGTAGTATGAGAATTATGTTATCTGGTCCTAGTGGTATTGGTAAAACCACTTTTATGGATATTCTCGGTAGAGATTTTGATCTAGAGAAATATTCTGGTAGTATGTCTGATTTAATACCTTCCACTAAAGAATTAAGTCATAAAGATATGTTATCTAGAGATTCTGAAGTCTTATATAAAGAAGATTATCAGTTGTTAAACTTAAGGAACAAATTATTCAAAGATAAGGTAAAATATATCACAGATAGAAGTTATCTTGATTCTGCGGCTTATTTTTTATATAAGCAAGCTAGCAAAGTTCCTCAATGTGAAGTAGAGCATTTCTTTGAGCTATGTAAAATGTTACTCAATCAACAATGTGATACTTTGATATTATTTGACTTCCCAAAATATATGATTAAAGATTGGGTTATGGAAGACAATAACAAAAGGGTTATCAATAAATATTTCCAACATCTCATTGCTGAAATGATGAAGGATATATTAAATATTTGGGGATGTAATCTCGAACATCAAAATGTTTTTCAGCCTAATTTTTGGAATACAGCTAAGACTTATGAACAAGGTTTTAGTTTAGGTAAAGTTAGTAGTATATATGGAGTAACTAATGTATTAGTTCTCCATGAAGCTAAATTTGAAACAAGACAAGAAATTATTAATAACTATTTATCCGGTAAATTATGTCAGAAGTTATAGCAGTAGCTTTTTCAGATTTACATTTAAATCTTTGGGCTAAATTTAATAAGGATTATAAAAGGACTCAGGATTCTTTCCGAGTCCTTTTTAAGATTATATCTGAATGCGAGAAATATGATGTTCCCGCTTTGTTTTGTGGGGATTTTTTTCATAAACCAGAATCTTTAGATCAGGAGCTAGCTTTAATGGTGAAGGATTTCTTAGATAAAATTTATCGTAAGCATCCTAAATTTAAAATGTTTTGTATAGAAGGTAATCATGACCTTAAATTAGTAAATAACTTAATAGTTGATACTAAATCAAAAACTACTACAAGAGGTTGGTTAAGTGTTTTTGAAAATGATCATCCCATTACAGTGTTATCTCCTAATACTCCTCCAGCTTTTATAGGATTAAATCATAAAGTTTATGGATTACCTTACATAGATCATAACATAGGTTTGAATAAGTACTTAAAAAGTCTTAGATTAGATGAGGATTTTAAAAATATACTCCTTCTTCATACTGATTACCCTGGAGCTAAATATACGGATGGTAGAGTAGTTGATTCTGCTGAGAATATTAATCTTAATATGTTAAACCGTTTCGACTTAGTATTATGTGGACATATTCATAAACCACAGAGATTAAGTAAAAAGGTTTATATGTTGGGAGCTCCAATACAACAAAGAAGAACCGATAAAGATTGTAAAATGGGTTATTGGTTATTGAAGGACGATCTATCTATGGAATTCAAGGAGTTAAAAGATTTTCCTAAGTTTATAGATGTAGAATCTGAAGATGAAGTTAAAGATGATGGTAATTATTATACTATAATTCCTCAGAAATCTAGTGAAAAAGTTAGTACTACTCATAAGATTACTAAGACTCTTTCTAAAAAGAAACTAGCAAAAAGGTATCTTAAAGAGAAAGGTATTAAAGATAAGAGTAAAGAAGATTTATTAATTAACATCCTTAAGAAAGCCGAAGTATGATAACATTATTAAGTGTGAACATAGAAGGTTATTGTTCAATATATGAACCTACTCATCTGCAATTGAATCAAGGCTGTACAGTTTTAATTAAAGCCCCAAATGGTAATGGTAAATCCAGTATCTTTGGAGCTATAGTTTGGTGTATATATGGTAAATCTTTAAAAGGAGTATCTGAAGTAAATACTTGGAAAGAAGTTCAACCTAAGGATTATTCTGGTACTAAGGTAGAATTATTTTTCCAAAGAGATCAGGATATTTACAAGATAACCCGTTGTCAAAACTATAAAAAGGTATTAGATGATGGTGCTAAAGGTAATAATAGATTAATCTTTTATGAAAACGGGGATACTGTAAACATAAAGAGTAAGATAAAATTACAAGAGCATATTATATTAAAACTTGGCCTTAGTTATCAGTTATTTATGAATTCCATAATGTTTGGTCAAGGTTTACAAAGGTTGATAACTGAATCAAATGCCGATAAAAAGAAACTCTTTGAGGAGATTTTTGATTTAAATTTTTTGAATATAGCCAAGAATATAGCTCAGGATGGTTTCGAAGAAGTTTATTCAGAATCCAAAGAGTTAGAGTATAATACTAAAAACTTACATCAAGAAATAGAAAGTGTAAAATCTACCTATAAAGATCTTAAAGAAAAGGAAGCTTCTTGGAAAACTACTTTAGATGAGGAATGTAAGGAATTAAAAGAGAAAAGAGATACTTTATCCAATAAACTAAGGATAGAGAAGAAAAATATAAACAAAGCATTATCTTTGTCATTAGATACTAAGGTAAAAAAGCAAACACATTTAATATCTAGTTTAAAGGAGAAATTAAATGATGCCAGGAGTTTATCTAAGATGTCTCTAGAGGAGTTTATAGATATTATCTTAGAATTAATGCAAAAGAAGAAATATGATAAAGCTTATGAATCTTTATTAAAAATCAAATCGGCTTTTATTAAAATAACTAAGTACCAAAAAGAATTAGAGAAGGCTAATGATAAATTATATGGATTAAAAGAAACAAGGAGAGAACTAAATGAAGTTAAGGAAACTTGTGAAGAGTATGCTGAAGAGATCATTCAAATTGATTCAAAAATACGAAAATTGGGTAATGAGTCATTGAAAATACTTTCACCCAAATATAAGGAGAAAATAGTTAAACTAAAATCTAAACTAAAGACTATAGAGCAAGAGTATCAGCTTAAGTTAAATAAACTTAAAGATTATGAGTGGTTATTAAAGGATCCTCTTGGAAACAATGGTATAAAAGCTTACCTTTTTGATTCAAGTTTGGATTTGTTAAATAACACTTTAGATAGTTATTCTGAAGTATTGGGTTTTAGAATTTCTTTTGAGATAGATCTTAGTTCTACTAGAAAGGATTTTGTTACTTTAATAGAAAGAGGTGGAGTAATTATAGATTATGATGAACTTAGTGGTGGAGAAAAACAAGTTTGTAATTTAGCTATGGCTTTTGCTATGTTTGAATCTATGTCTGCTGCTAGAGGTATTAATATAGCTTTCTTGGATGAGGTATTTGAATCTTTATCTTCAGATAATATCGAAATAGTAATAAGCCTTATCAAACATATATTTGAAAGTAAAACTCTATTCTTAATAACCCATCATGATAGTTTACCTTTATCTCATTCAAAGCTTTTGCAAGTGGAAAAACAAAATGGTCTAACTTCCCTAAAACAACTATAATTGATTATACAAGACAAAATCAATTATAGTTATGGCAAACAGTAAAAAGAAATTTAGTAACCTATTCTCCTCTAGAGAAGATCAGAAAAGAAGAGGTTATAAAAGGATATTGATTAGAAAGCTCTGGGTATGTAATGTACCTGGAGCCGACTATTATGTATCTAAATATGGTAAAGTATACCATTATCTAGGTAATCATAAATGGACTCGTATATCTACTTATTCTGATGGTAAGGAAGGTAGTTATTTAAAGTGTAAGATTAATTGTAAATCTTGGCTTTTACATAGGTTAGTAGCTACTGTTTATTTAGCTAATCCTAAAGGCTTACCAGTAGTAATGCACTTAAACAATAATAAAAGAGATTGTAGAGTAAAGAATCTTAAGTGGGGAACAGATTTAGAAAATACTTTACAGGCTTGGTTTGATGGTTGTTTTAAGAAACCAAATAAAATTATCTATTACAATGATGTACATCACTTATATAATCAAGGCTTATCTATTAAAGAGATAGCTAACATATTACCTATTCATATCTCTTCTGTGAAGCGTATATTGAAAGGTAAGGGTTTAATTAAGTATAAGGATAAATTTAAATAATATTGTTATGAGTGTAAATAGTAAGAAAAAAGGAGGACGCTTTGAGCTCAAAGTCTCAAAATGGTTTACGGAATTCTCTGGATATAAATTTCAGAGAGTTCCTTATTCTGGAGCTAATCATGTTAATCGTGATCTAGCTTCAGATATTATGTGTAGTGATGAGAAACATGCTCATCGTTGTAAAATATCCGTAGAATGTAAATCTTATCAAGATATAAGATTCGAACATGTTCTACTGGGTAATAAAAGATGTAAAATTATTCAATTTTGGAATCAGGCTTCCAATGATGCTAAAAGGGCAAAGAAAATACCTATCCTTTGTATGAGATATAATTCTATGCCCAGGGAAGAATTCTTTTTCATAGTAGACTGTAGATTATTTAAAGTATTAAATACTAATAAATTAGAACATAGTTTAACTTTGAAAGGTAAAGATATACCTACTTTATATGTTTTTATGGCTTCTGAAGTATTAAGTAATATTAATTACAAGGATATTCATAAGGAGGCTAAGTTACAATGTAAAACCCTTTATAAGTAAATATTATGAAACATCGTAGCCATCGTTTTAAATATTGTATAATTTACCTTGAAGATAAGTATTATGAGAATATTAATAGTGACCTTGAAAAACGTGGGTACGATGATATAGAGGCTATTGTACCTACTGTTACTATACTAAAAGGCTCTACATCAAGAGGTAAATCAATTTATAAAAAAGAACCTATACTTTTTAATTTTGGTTTCTTAAAGATGTCTGCAAAGAAAGCTGTAGACAGAAATTTTTTAAAGCTTCTAGTGAAAAGAATACCAGGTATTAGAGGTTTCTTAAAAGATACTACTACCCTACATCCAAGAAAGAAAAAGAAATCAAGAATTGAAAGTATAGATGTTTGGGATGATTTCTCTATTGTAGCTACCTGTACAAGGAAAGAAGTTCGTAGGTTTTTAAAAATACAGGAGGAGAATAAAAGATTCTCAGTAACTGACCTCGTTAGTCTAAAACCTGGAGATTATATAAATCTAAAGGGTTATCCTTATGAGGGTGTTGATGCAACTATTCTAGAGGTAGATCATAATAATAAGAGAGTTAAACTTTTAATGTATCCTCAAAATGGTAAATTAGAAGTTTGGCTACCATTTGATAATGTAGTTTATTCTGTATATCAAAACTATGATCCTAGAAAACTTTATGTAGATCAGAAGGAATATGATCCTAATGGTATTACTCAAGAACAAATAGATAAAGTATTAAGTATTAGACAGGCATGATGAATATATATCAACAAAAAGCTTGGGATTGTTTGACTACAATAGAACAACAATCCTTGTTCTTACATACTTCAGAAGGTAAATCCTCTTGGGAAGCTGGTAGTATGATGAATATCTCTCATTATAAATATATAGAGATACGTGAAAGATCAGAAAAATTCTTTAGGATGTTTGCGGATTTTTTCGAAAAACATCCCTCTTTATTTAGGCCTGATTGTCCTTGTGAAAATAACTTCCGGGATTTTATTGAGGGGGTTATAGAGCATAGGTTAAAAAGGAAAGAAGCTATTGCTTATATGGGAGATTCTACTCAACAATTGCCTAAAGTAAATAAGAGAACTATCCTTAGAAATATGGATTATCTTAAAGAATCTGGTGATAATTGGGATTTAGATTTAAGAAGATTAATCTTTGAATTTGATCGGTGGAATAACTTTAGAATATTACCTTCAATTTTGCAGCAACCCTCGGCATTTAAAAGAAGGTTAAACAAGAAAGACAAAATATATATTAAATATCTTTTAGAACGTATACCTACTTGGGTTCTAGAAAAATTAAGGGAGAGGTTCTATTATAAAGTAAAACCTTCAAAGAAAAAATTATGGGTTACTTTAATATCGCCTGACCTTTATACTGATGGTTATTATTTATTACCCATAAGACCTGAAAAGGAAATCATTGAGGAAATGAATAGGTTTTATATTTATGTCTTTGATGATAAAGAGGATGCTGATACCTTTGGTTATTTAGTAACTTCTTTTTATGAAAGAACTGCTAAGGTAATAGCTGGTCAAAAGTTTTGGCCAGAATATAGGTATTTAGTACAAAAAGCCATTAACTATAACGCCGTAAACAATATAGAATTCAATGTTAAAAGATTAGATAATGCCTATAACATAAAACCAAAAAGGATTTCAAAGAAAAAACCTCTAAAGAACACTTCCGAAGCTAGAGTTTCAGATCCTAAGCTATTTTATAAATAATAGATAAAATATTTGCATATATAATATATTATATGTAATTTTGCATCAAGTTTAAAAAGTAACAAATTAAAATATTAAATATGGCTAAAGCGAAAAAGACATCTCTAAACAAAACCCGAGAAAAATATAACTTTCTTGGAGTTGCAGGTAGGAATATGACTTACAAAGACATCAAACGTAAGGCTATTATCTTGGGAATACCTTTTCCAGATACTTTAAGTGCTTCAATTGGTTCTTTGCTCAATTTCATAAATACTACCACTAATAAACCAGACAAATCATTAATTGATAAGTATGATGATTGGATGGATAAGCAATTAGCAGATTCAGGTATTCCTAAAGATGATCCTCTTCGTAATTCAAGGTTAAGGCTTGGGTTTTTGGGAGAAGAAGATGAACAAGGCGGAAGGAAAAGAAAAAGAATTCCTGGAATAAAGAAACCCAGAGAAAAGAAACCTCCAAGAGAAAAGGATCTTTTTGGATTAGTTAAAGGTACTAAGAAATCTTATGCTTGGGAATTAACTGCTAGAGGTTATTCTTTAGATAGGATTAATAGACGAATGAAAAAGAAATTCCCCGATGCAAATGATAAATCTATTTCATTATGGTCAAGAAATTGTAAACGTTATATGAAGAAAAATGGAAATCCCTACGAAAAGGAGAAAGAAACGGAGTAGAGATAGAGTATCTAAACTCCAACTAAAAGAAGTTAGGTATAAAGATAATCCTCGAAAGATTAAACCTAAAATGTATTATGTATGGCAATATTATACTGAAAAGGATTATCACAGTATTAAAACTGTTACTCCTAGTAAACTTTATAAAAAGCATATATGTGCTATACCCTATTTAACAAGGTATCATGCTAAGGATATGCTTTTACATAAGTTTGGTACAGATGCTAATGATTGTCATATAATACAAGGTAAAAGGCTTATTAAACAAGGCATAAAGGAAATAGATGGTAATAAACGTAGATTATTTTCAATAAGGCATAATGGTAGATGGTATAAAGTAAAAAGGTTTAGATTTCCCATTGAGTGGAAATTACTCTCTAATGCGAGATCATTTAAAATCTCTATGTATAATTATTACTTTAATCATACTAGAAAAGAGTTTGATGATCACTATAAATCCATTTATATTGGAAATAGGTATGGTCTAGATAAGAGTAATATATCACCCAGAAAAAATGCACTAAGGAGAACTCTAAGAAGGCTTGATGGAGATAATGAGGCTTTAAGCGATCAAGATCTTATCAACCTTCAAAGTAAATTGAATAACTATAAATCATTGTTCATTAATCCTAAAGATAAAAATAAATGGAAAATGGAATTATAACACATGCTTATAAGGATCCCTTTAAGGATAAATCCATTAAGCTAATCACCCTAAAAAATAATAATATAATAAGGGAAGAGATAAAAACCTTTCAGTCTAAAGAAGAATTTCAAACACTTCTTGGAGAGGTTAAACAATTTAATAATGATTCCACTAATCAAGAAGATAAGAGGACTCAGAGAATTATAAACATATAACATTCATTAATTATTAAATTTTAAAATTATGGCTAAGAAAAAAGAAGCTAAGAAGAAGGAGTTGGCAATCGTAAGTGAAGAACTTATTAATGGTGCTCGTATCGTTACTTATGAAGATGGTTCAGTAGACGTTTTCCCGGCGGTAATACATCTTACTGCAGAGCAGGCATCTAATCTCTTTGGTTCAGATGATGATGAAGACTCAGATGATGAGGATTCTGATGAGGATGATTCTGAGGATGATGAGGATGATGATGAAGACTCAGATGATGAGGATTCTGATGAGGATGATTCTGAAGAAG